>Ga0105054_10006977_pt1 | contig 15546 bp, 14 predicted proteins | sample BON02_FD_78091 | JGI IMG/M metagenome (GOLD analysis project Ga0105054, IMG submission 78091) | Freshwater microbial communities from Lake Bonney liftoff mats and glacier meltwater in Antarctica - BON-02 (megahit assembly) | ecosystem: Environmental > Aquatic > Freshwater > Ice > Glacier...
ATTGCTCTATTTCTTTATTTTCCTGCTCTCTTCCTCCCTCCCTCGCTCCCTCCCTCGCCCCCTCCCTCCTCTTCCCTAATCCGCATTGAAAATCACGCAACTATTAAAACTATACAAAGGTATCACACACTCCCCCCCTTCCTCCCCCCCTCCCCCCCCTTCCCCCTCCGCCCCGTCCCGGTAAGCCGCCCTCAACGCCTCCCCCCCTGGTCCCTGCATCTCTAAATTAATCGGATCTAGCCAGGGAAAATTATTTTTGATTCCTTCTCTTATTGCCTCAAACGCCTTCTTATTTCCCTTCCCATTCAAGTGTAATCCATCACTAAGGTAGCTCCTATAAGCTTCTCCTGGAGGGGGCACCCCTTCCTCTCTCCCCCCCTCGACCTGCCCGGCTTCGAGCGCGGCGTGCATGTCGACGACGGGGACTTTTAAGGCTTGGCCTACTTCCTTGACGGCTTGGGCGTAAGAATGGGAACGGGCAAAGGAGCGATCGGGGAGGGCGGTGGGGGTGGAGGAACGGAGGAAGGCGAGCCAGTCGGCTTCGTGGAGGGGAGGGGGGGTGATTAAGAGGATGGCGACCTGATGGGGGGAGGAAGGGAGGGAGGGAGAAAACATAAGGGTGAGTAAGCGGATGACATGGCGTGGAACGCTGTCAAAGAGCTGCGTCTAGAGAAGGCGGGAGAAAAGTTGCTCCTTTCGCTGGGTTCAGAATATAAACAAGAAGAATATGTCCCACCCGTCCCTCCTTCCCTCCTTCCCTCCCTACCTGTCGATCGCGCCGTCCCAGTCTTCGGAAATACCTCACCATCTTCTCCAGATTATCCTTGTACTTCCACAACGGCACGTGCTGAGTTGAACTCTCCACCGTCGCATCGTTGGCACCCAACCAAATCGTCACCAAGGCCGGTGGCCGCCTTTTAAACAAACGTGTGAATAAGTCCCCCTGCATCCGCACAAGCCAATCAGAATTATATCCCGAAAACCCACGACAAAGCACATCAGCTCGTCGACAATAAAAGTCCTCCAACCGACCTACCCACCCGACATGCTCGGGACTATGCCCGCCTTGGGTGATACTATCACCAAAGCAGACAATGACGGGCCGTCGTCCCCCGTTGCTCCGCCGCGACTCGATGTAGCGTTGCACCCGCCGCCAGGACCGAGTGGCCATGTTGGCAACCAATGTCCCTATGGCAAAAGATCCGAGGGTTAGGAGCAAGAGGGAGGAGCGGCGGATGGAGACGTATGAAGTGGCAGGGATGGGAATACTGCTGCGAGTGCTGCGGGTGCTGAGGCTGGCCATGATGGTCTTGGTCTTAGGGTAGGGGGGTGAAGGGCGTACGCCGCTTTGCCTTTCACAAGTTTGAAGGGGTGGGGCAGCGTTCCGGGGAGGCAAGGACAGGGGTGTGGAGAGGCAAGGGCAGGGGGTGTTGGCTCTGGTGTGGCAGGAGGAGAAATTAAGGGCGGACTGAAGACGGAGACGGCTGGAGTCAAGGAGCAGGTCGTCGTTCGGATGCGTCCAATCAGTGGGCTCCCCGAACAGATCCGGGCTGGCTGGGACTTGGCGGGCAGTGCGGAATGCAGGTGCCTGCTTGTCTGTGCATGGGTGGGGTGATGCGTAGCTGTCAGGCTCACGTGCAATAGACTTCAGAATGGAAGGCATGTGGTGGGGTCTCAGGTTGCAGAAGGAAATTGTCCGTAAGGAAATCGTGATGACGATGACACTTGCGTTAAAGGACTTTTGGAAGCGCATTTTTTTACAGCACCATTGTAAGCCAAAACAACCAAGTGAAAGCGCAGTGACCGAGAATGAAATGCTGGCTGTCTCTACCTAGGTGATTGAATGCCAGGTCGAAGCCGGGCAAAATCGTTTTTAATTTCAACCTCCTCCCTCCCTCCCTCCCCCAGAGGTATTCAGAAAGTAATTACCACACGCAAGCTGCATGCAGCTTTAAATTGAAGAGCCAGGATACTATTGTTAAAAGAAAACGAAGTAACCTGAAATGATATCTGTATTACCAAATCAAATCGATAAAATAGAAGAAGGGTTTACCAAATCAGATTCCCTTTCCTCCTGTTCACCTGTTTCAACCGTAGCGCATTTTATTTCGTTTTTTTCATGCTGCTATGATATTTCTGTCCTATCTAGTGATACGCGTCGGCCACTATTCCAACATAACAATCTATCTCCGTCGCTTTCCCACATTCGTCTGCATCCTTCCTCCCCCCACCCCCTCCCCCCCTCGACCCTTCCCCGTCAACTTAGCAATCTGCTGCTTCTTCTGCGCGTAATTAATCGCCTGCGCCAACACATCCGAGCACTGCCTATACACCCGTCCCGCCTCCTTATACAACGCCTGCGTCTCCCCTCCCACCAACACCGACTTCACATACGCCAAGGTCGCCTCCCCCCTCCTCTCCTCCCTCCTTCCCTCCCCTTCCCCCCTCTTACGTCCCTGCGCCGCCATGTGCGCCTCCCAAAAGGCCTCCGCCACCGTTCTCGCATCTGCCTGCCTCGCCAACCCCTCCACTTGGGCCTTTAATTTTTGCCATCCTTTTGCTTTGGGTAACTCATGCGATAGCACCCCTTCCAACTCTCTGACTGTCCCTATCTCCAACCCCATCAACACCTCCTCCTGCAAACAACAAAGCAGCAACAACACAACCCCCGCCTCATCCACCCCTTCCTCATCCACCCCCTCCTCCCTCCGTTGCTCAAACAAAACCCGGACCCTCTTCAAATACTCCAACCGCTCCACCTTCCTCTCCTCCCCCTCCTCCACAGCCTGAATACCCAACTCTTCCGCCATCTTCGCTCCAGCCTCGTCATCCAAAGCTTCCGCCCACAAAATCCTCAACTGCTGCACACACCCCTTCGCTGGCTCCCGTACCAACGCCGCCCCCGGTGACTGCAAGTTCATCTGCTGCGTCACATCTACAGCTGGAAAGACCTTCCGTTGCGCCATATTTAAATTCAAATTGATCGCATGATCCACAATCGAATTAATCCGATGCGCCAACCCATGTCCTCCCCCCTCCCCTCCCCCTCCCCCCAACCCTCCCTCCTCCTCACTCACCGCCTCCCCCTCCACCAACACCAGAGCAGTCATCGCTCCTCCTCCCCTCCCATCCGATAACTGCGCACACCTTTCCAACAATGGCCCATGCAGAGCCAAGCCCTTCTCCACCTCCGGCTTTAATAAAAACCTCGCCATTTCACTATACGCCCCTGCGTGTCTCGAAAGGTCATCAAACACCACCAAGGACCTCCCTCCCTGATCTCTCCAGTACTCTCCTAAAGCACACCCAGCGAACGGAGCGAGGAATCGAAGGCCAGGAGGCATGTCATCAGTAGCAGCTATAATCGTAACATACTCCATACACCCCGCGCGGGTTAGCTCGTCCACGGCACGAGTGACGGCTCGGGGGTCCTGGCCGATGGCGACGTAGATGCAGTGGGTGAGGGGGGGGGAGGGCGGGAGGGAGGACGAGAGAGGGAGGGAGGAAGGGGTGTGTTTTTGGTTGGCGAGGATTTGGAGGGCGAGGGTTGTTTTGCCGGAGCCGGGCTTGCCGAGGAGGCCGACGCATTGACCGTGCCCCAGGGGGTGGAAGATGTCCAGGGCTTTGATGCCGGTGCGGAGACGGTGGCAGAGAGGCTTGCGTGCCATGATGCTTGGGGCGAGATGTTGGCTGCTGCTGCTGCTGAGCATGGGCATGGAGGTGGTTGGGAGAGAGGAGGAGTCTGCAGCAGCATTGTCGCTCGTCATCGTGCTTGTTTCTAAGTGCGGTAATGGTCGTCCTAAAGGGTCGACGACGCGTCCGATCAACGCAGGTCCCACGCGAATGGTAGGCGTGGTGCCCGTCAAGGCCGCGTCTGCCCCCACCTCGGGCAGGTCCTTATCAAGCAGCGCCACCGCCACCGTGTTTTGCTCCAAATCAATCACCAGCCCCTGCCGCGTGCTTCCGTCGGGTTGCCTTAAGACGACGAGGTCGTGTATTCTGGCTTCGCGCAGGCCACTGACCCGTGCCAAGGCGTTTTGGTGGAGTTGAACCACGCTGCCTTCCCGTGGTTTGTTTTTCATGCCACCAAAGAGCTCTGCCAAAAAGAGGTCCGCGTGCGGAGCTGCCCCGCCTCCGCCGCCCAATGACGACAAGCAGCGTGTTGGTGTGTGCCTGCGTTGTGTCGTGGTAAGGAGGAGGGCAACGTCAACTGAAAGTTGCCGTGGAGAGGTTACGATGATGATGAGGATGAGGGGGCGTACCTGAGGGCGAGCGACTGCAGGAGCTTGTACCGGCCTAAGCCGCGGCTGCCGAGACGGAGCATCGTCGTCCTTGTGCCTGGGTAGTGGGGGTGGGGGTGGTTGGTGGTGGGTGGGTGATTGAGCACGCAGAGAGCGAGGGCAATGAATCGTGGGAGAGGAGACGCGTGCGGCGCGGTAACGTGTGTCCGTTTATGAATGAGGACGACTTCTAAGGCAAGAAACAACAAAGCCGAGCCGCCCAGCCCGTGCCAAAACAAGGGGAAAAGCAAAGCGCCGATTCGTAATACCATAAATTGGTTTTTCATTTTTACTTGACACAAAAGAAAGGCACACTGGGACGACCTCCTCACCCCCTCCCTCCCTCCCTCCCTCCCTCCCCTTTCTCAAACACACATCGCTTTCCCTTCACTCCCCCCCTTTCTATAAACCACACTCAAGCATGATCCCTCCCTTCTCCAAGACCTGCTTCCCCCTCTCTACATCTTGTCCCAATCAATCTCACACTCCCCCTTATCGTCGCAGTCGGCATCCTTCTTGGCTGCCGCTGCCTCTTGCCGCTCACGAAGTATCACCTCCAGGTCGGGCCTCCCCGTGATCTGGAGACGGCGGATGGCCCATTGATCGTACGCCCAGTCTGTTGAATAAAGGAAAGGGGGGGGGAAGGTGCGGGTTAGAAATCACACACACACACGCTTGATAAATATACAAAGACGTAAAGACACACAGCACGTGACACACGAAAGGGGAAAACGTACCAGCGGCGCTGCCAATGAGCGGAATCTTGGTAGCAGCATAAACCCAGCCTAGGCCGATCACCTCGTAGATGCGTCGAAAAACTTCCACGCCCTTGACGACCTCCCCATTGGGCAGCACCGCATGGATGTACTTCATGCCTGTTGTATTTTTTCATTCAATAGATGTAGGTGTGTGAGTGTGATTAGACGAATTTGTAATTTGGATTGACAGCATCATTTTTCTGCCTTTCCCTTTGCCTCGAGAATTCCTTTCTATCTCCAAACGTTGGCAGAAGTACACAATTGCATCAGCTTCAAGCATGATTCTCTCCCACCTGCCCTCCCTCCCTCCCTCGCGCCCTCCGTACCTGCTTCGTAATCCACCCCGCCATTCTCCTCCGGCTTGAAGTCGGGGTCGTTTAGGTCCGTGAAGAGTATGACGTTCTCCATGTCACGCTTTTGCAGGAAGGAGACCTCCTGTTCGTGCGGTAGCGTAGTAGATGTGGAGCGAGGAAGGGAGGGAGGTTGAGAAGCCGCTGAAAGGATTGCGTGCAAACTAGGGAGAGAGAACCATCAAGAGCACTACATACCACCTAGCGATGACAACGACGGCCGTCAATCTCTTTACCCCACGCCAAATCCCCGGTTGAGCGACAACCCCGCCAATTCTTTCCTCCTCGCAACCACGTACCTTCGTGCATAGCGAGCACTTCCCGTCATAGAGCAAGTTGATCTTCCACGGCTTAATATCACTGCTGGTGGTGCTGTCAACCATAGCAGAGGACTTCAGCGTGCTCAAGGAGCGAGACATGACGGAGGAGGAGGAAGAGAGCGCAGAGGCCCCTCCCCAGAAGGGGGTGGTGATGACGCTGCTGCTGCTGCTGGAGCTCCCGGAGCGACTGCTCAAAGTGGCCACCAAGGCCGGAGCGGCGGTGGTGCCCATGCGTCGCACTGTGGGAGCACTGTATGGTTGTGGATGAGGGTGTGTGGTGAGCGGCTTGCGAAGTGAACAAGCATGCCCCCCCCTCCCCCACCCTATCGGAACAACACAAAATCTACCCACACACACTTACACAAATGCCGCAGCCGTCGTGGCGGAGGAGAGCGCGAACATCCCTTGCAACAGCACCCGCGTCATCATTTCCAAGAATGGCCTGTGTGTGGGGTGGAGGGAGGGCGTGAGTAAGTAAAGCGGGGTGGGTTGCCGACGATGCTGGTGCCTCAAGTGTACGAGCGAGGCCGAGGAGTTGATGCCTTGGATTGAGACTGTCCTTTCAAGCCCGGCACAATTTCTGCGGTCCTTGTCCCTTGATAGCGATGGAAAGCGAGGTCTTGTTCGTGTGTAAAGTGGCAGTAGGGGTGGGACGGGGTCGGGTTTTTGGTAAGTGGAGCGACGGGGCATGTGGGCAGGCCTGACGAAGGTCGAGGTGCAAGCAGCAGTAAGGTGATTGCTGTCATTCACGAGGAGGATGAGAAGCGAAGGCGACACACTAGCCGATGAACCAGGAATTTGCGACATTTCGTAATTTACTTCTTTAGCCTTCTTGGTTCGTGGTGCGTGAATTCTTATCTCACTCTAAATCCTCTCCACCAAAAGTGCTCTCTCGTGCGACCTCCTCTATCTTTCCTCCCATCTGTACACCCCTCTTCCTCCCGCGTTCCTCCTTCTAAACCCTCATTTACTTCTTCTTTCCTCCCTTGAAAAAACTACGATTTCGCAGAGCCAACCGACGGGCCACGGCGCCACTGGACGAGGCGGACTTCTCCTCCTCGTCAAAGACATTCCCCAAAGAGAGTTGCTGAATGCCCGAGACCACCAACAGGACCAAGGCAAAAGCCACGGCGTAGTAAGGAGGAGGCAAGTCGGGGTTGACCGCGTTGTAAATCTCCTATTGGTTTGGATGTGTATGTGGGTATATGTGTGAGTGGGTTGTTATAAATGATGAACGGTTTAGAATTGAAAGCCGATGTCCTTGTCCGTGAAGGCGCAAATTATTTGGTCGACGCGGGGCACTCCCATGACACAAGCATGCAAGAATCAGAGTAACAAAGACCATCCCTAGTAAAGCATACATCACAAAGACACAAACATAAGGAACGTACCTCGACAGCCTCCCCCGCATTCGTGTAGGAGCCATCGGGGTTGGTGCCCGTGGCAGTGGCCCCCACGGCATCAGCGGCTTCGTCCGCCATGTCCGTCAACGTGGAAGGGACATCCTTGACGAAACGGGACACGGCGACCTGTTGAGAAAGAAGGAAGAGAGGAAAAAGAAAAGGGATAGGGTGAGGGGATACTGTCGTGGCAAGTGGGAGACGCGGGGTATGTGTGTGTGTGTGGTGTTGAGGCCGTCCTTTTCGAGGATAGATGCCTTGCAGAGCACGGCCAGACGCACAAGCCATGCATGAGTTCAGCACACCAGCACTCTCCACGCCTGAAACTTGCGTTGCAGATGCGCGCCTTGGCTTCCCACCCCTCCCCACACACCACGCATGCACAACACACACACACGTACCATGAGACCTGCAGAGGAGGAGAGGAACGACTGGGGTGCTTCGGGCGGAAGCAGCATCATCTTGACCCCGGCCCTGGCCTTGGGGCATCTCCGACTGCTGCTGACACTGCCGAGGTGGCCACTGCTGGGCACGACAAAGGCTTGCGCTGGCAGGACGACGCAGACGAGAAGCAGGAGGGCTCCCACGGCAAGTGCACTTGCCCCCCGTTGAAGCATGATGATGCGGTTTTTGCAAGGCGAAAAGACGACGAGATGCGGCGCTGGCTCTGGGGTCGCGTGCCTGTCGTTGTGAAAAAGAGATGTACGTCGTGAGTGTTGTGGTCAAGAGCTTGTGCATATGGTGGGGTCAAAGGCATTTGGACCGAGTATCTCTGCTACATAATATGATCGATCGCCCAGCTTCTTTCTTCCACGGCCGCACGGGTGCCCCTCCTTTTCACATTTCCCTTCCCGTCTCTCATTTGATGCTCCCCTTCCTTCCACTCAAACCACAGGCCACCGGCGCGCCGCAACCCTCCCCACCCCGCCAGCCATGCCACCCAAGAACGTCCACACGAAGAAGGCGGCTGCGATGGAGAAGAAGGCAGCCAACGAAGGAGTCAAGTCCGCAGCCAAACAGGCGCAAATGGAGGCGCAAGATGCTTCTGCTTGGAACGATGGGGCCGACCTGAAGTCAGCTAAGCGACGGGAGGAGCAGGAAAAGAAGGCATTGGAAAGGGACGCGAAGAAGGCGGAGAAGGCAGCGCTGGAAGACGAGGAAGCTGCTTTGGCAAACTCCATCAAGGCAAAACCCAAAAAGATCCCCAATGCCAAACAAGTCGCCAAGAACAACGAATTGAAAGAATTGGAAGCCCAACTCAGGGCGATGGAGCTGGAGAAGAAGACGAAGGAGGAGAAGAAGAAGGCGGCTAGTGGTGGAGGAGCCGGGGGAAAGAAGGGCAAGAAGGGGAAGGCTGGGTCGTCGGAGGAGGAATCGTCGGAGGACGAGGGGCTGCCACCACTCGAAGCGAACCCCAATAGACGGATGGCCGGCGTAGAGACCGCGCGGAACTTGGACCAAGCGATTGATTTGCTGGGGAGTGGTGGTGCGGCCGCTGCGGACGCGCACCCCGAGAAGAGGCAGAAGGCGGCGCATAAGGCTTTTGAGGAACGGATGCTGGTGGAGCTCAAGGAATCAATGCCGGGCATGAGGATGTCGCAATACAAGGACCGCATCTTCGAGATGTGGAAAAAGAGTTCCGAAAATCCTGTCGTGGCTGCGCGGGCGGCGGTGGGGGGCTTGGATTTGGGGAGTGGGAAGAAGGGGTAAGAGTGTGCTGGTTTGATGCCTGTGCTGTGGAAGATCGTAAGCAAGGAAGGGAGAGACGGATAACTTGAAGATATCGAGAAAATGTAAACGTAAGCAAAAGAAGCAATGAGTTTTAGCACGTAATGGCATGAACAAAAGTGGAGGAGGACGAAGAAGGGGGTTGATGGCAAGCGCGTGGAAAACTTCGGCCGTCGTGCTTTCATTTCCTCCGAGCAGCAGGCACAATGTGAGCTTTCTTCTGTGTTTCCCTTACACGTACTCTTGTTTCCCATCTTTCTATTTGATGGCCAAATGCTGCTTGACCGAGGTGGAAAGCATCCCTGTGCCCACCACCATTTTATTCTTGACCAACAAAAACAAGAGCGTGCATCCATCCGTAAGCAGGCCTCCTCCCCCGCAATCCACACCGTGTGCCACGGCTTGCTTGGTGCTGCTGCCACTGCCGCTACTGGTGGTAGTGGCTGCGGGAAACAAGCTCTTTATCTTCGCGTCGAGGGCAGGACGACTCGCACTGAGAAACTTCACACGGTTGTCCGTCTCGGCCCACAGCTTCTTTAAAAAGGGCTCCACCACGTCGGCGCAGGACCCGCTCCAGTCTTGGTGGACGTTTATGACTGGTTTTGGAGGAAAGGTGTGTGAGTGTGAATACGGGAGGAGGGGGAAGCATGGCGTGGCGGCAAAAGTTGGGATTCTTTTTACTGACCAAGGAGTCTCTCATCAGCCAAGGCCAAGTCCCAATCTTCAATGGGCGTGATGAGCGCTTCTCGTTTGGCCATCTTGCCTGTGTTTTTGATGTTGGGTCAAAAAGAAGCGTGAAATGTTGGGGGGTTATTTTTTCCCCTCTCTCTGCAACGGCCGTCTTCTTCCCTCGTCACATCACGACACTGTCACCCCTCTCACCACCACACACACCACACACTCCCCCACACAAGCCTTCTCGCTCCGTGCGTGAGTAAGCTCAAGAAGCACCTGCTCGTGCCTCGGGCAGGCCTTCTACAATGCTGCTCCACACAGGAGACGAGGGCGCAGAAAATGGCGTGGAGCTGACCATTTCGACCATCGGATGCGCGGCCGCTCCCGTCTTTCGCACCGCCGCCTTGGAGGATTGCCGTGTGGGCGTGTCCTTCTTGGATGCCTTGGCCCCGGCGGCGGGGATGAGTGGTCGGAGAGGGAATGGGACGTTGCTAGGAGGAGGAGGAGGAGGAGGAGGAGGAGGGGGAGGGCTGGTGCCAGGGACGGTGCTGGAGCTGTATGGCGCGTCGGGGAGCGGCAAGACCGAGGTGGCTCTCAACGCCGTGTGTGGCTGGGTGCTGCCCAAGGCCCTGGGAGGGGTGGGTGGGGTGGCCGTGATTGTGGATTTGGACTTTCGGGTGGACGTGCGCCGGTTGCGAAGCTTGCTCTTGGCGCGCATTCGACGGGCAATGGCAACAACAGCAGCAGCCGCATCTACCACAGCAGCCGCAGGCAGCAATGGGCTACAAAATGGACAACAATCCCATCAAAACGGCCACCATAACAAAGACGAGGAAAGCGCACCTCCCTCCTCCTCCTCCTCCTCCTCCTCCACCCCCATCATCACCCCCTCCCAACACCTCACCACCGCCCTCCACCAAATCGTCCTCGCCCGTTGCATGAACGAACTCGAGGCCTTCTCCGTCCTTGAAACCCTTAAATTTGACCTCGACAAAGGCCCTGCTGCCGGTACCCCTACCCTCCTCGTGTTAGATAGTTTGGGCTCCTTTTTCTATGAACGTAAAGCCGCAGAAAGCTGTCGGCAAGGTCAGACATGTTTCGATTTCATGGTTGCCCGTTGCGTGGGACGGATGGCGGCAGCGCGTGCAGTAGCTATGGTTGCTTGTAAGCCTGCTTTGTTCGCGGGGGCACGGACGGTGCACCAGGGAGGGAGGGAGGGAGGGAGGGAGGGGTATCAATATCCGGGGTTGGAGCATAAGGAGTACATGCCGGGGCAGTGGTCTAAGTTGGTCACGCATCGGTTGACGTTGGTGAAGGAGGGAGGGGGGGAGAGAGGGGGAGAGGGAGGAGCGTTTTTCTCGGCCAGGGTGGTGTCAATGGGCGTGGCGCAGCAGCAGCAGCAGCATCACCAGCAGTTGCAGCAGCAGCAGTTGCAGCAGGGTGGAGGTGGTGGAGGAGGAGGGGGAGGAGGGGGAGGAGGGGGGGGAGGAGGGACGGTGGCTGCGCATGCGTGGTTTCAGGTGGGGAAGGAGGGGATACGTGTTTATGAAGAGGGAGGGGAAGGGGAGTAGCGGTGAGGGGGAGGAGGAGGGAGGGAGGGAGGGAGGGAGGGGGAAAGAAGAAGTGTATAGCGTTTATGTGAAGCACACATATGTAAATATAAACTTAGCAGCAACAAGATAAACGAAGACACGTAGAAAGAAGGTTGTAGCCAAGGAAAACACAGACAGTTGAACACATGCGTATGTGTGTGTCCGCCACACACGCCCTCGATAAAAAAGAGGCACGAGGGAGAGTGAACTCAAAGCCAAAGAGTAGTAAGAATGCAACTGCAAAGTGAACTCAAATCTCTCTCTAATAGCTCTGTCGATCGTTTTTTACCTCCTACTTGTCTTTTACTTGCCTTATCTTTCTAACACCTCTACATCTACGGATCAATCAAAATACACACTCTCTTTGTCTCTCTATATACAAATCCCTCCCTTCTCCTCCTCCTCTTCCTCCCTCAATGACGATCCTCCGGCGCCAGCCTCACCAGCAGCGGCACCGCAAACATCCCCACCATCACCACTTACAACACCAACCCCTTCCTCCCTATCAGACCCTCAACAAAAACTGCTACAAACCCTCCCCCTCCTCCCGCTCCTCCTCCTCTCTCTCCTAGTGTCCGTCTTCAGGCGCCAAGCTCGCCAGCAACGGCACCGCAAACATCCCCACCATCACCACCAACAACACCAACCCCTTCCTCCCTATCGGCCCCTTAGCCATCTGCTGGGAATGCATCAGTTCAGGTAATATATGTCCAACACTCACATACAAAAAAGTCCCCCCCGAAAATAATAAAACTTGGCCTACAAACACATTCCTACTGCTGTTGCTCTCGTCGTGTTGATGCCGTCGTCGTTGCAGCTGTAGGACGATGTGTGTCAAAAAGGCAGCCACGGGCGAGGCCAAGGAAAACGCCAATGCGTGATACAAAAACAGTCGAGTATTCACCCGCTGCAGTTGCTGCTGCTGCTGCTGTTGCTGCGGTTGCTGCTGCTGCTGCTGACGGTGTGGTGGTCGTTTTGTGGCTGCTGTGATAGTGGTGGTAACCCACGTGCCCGTCGCAAACGCAACAGGAAGCTTGTGAATCATCAGAGCTGAGAAAACAGTACCCTGTAGAGAAGCAGTTCCCAGAGAGGAAGCACCTAGCGCAATGCCATCTGCGAGACAATGCACCAGGAGCCCAACGAAACTTGGGTGAAAAATGCAGCAGCCTCTTCTTTCTGCTGCTGTGGCGGCGGAAGAGGAGGGAGAGGGGGAGTCGACGAGACCTTCAGCGCTTCCTATGGAGAGGTGGTGGTGGTTGTGCGGGTGGCGGTGGTGGCGATGGGGGCTGCGATTGTTGACGCTGCTGCTGCTGATCCGCTCCCTTTCCCCCCGCGCTGCTGCTGTTGCTACTGCTGCTATTGCTGGAGCTGTTGGGCCGTCGGAAGAGAGGGCTGGAAGAGCTGCGCCATTTAAATACGATAATTCAATCACCACCTCACCGTTGGACGTAAAGGGGCGGCCGGCATCCGTAGACGACGAAATGTGCGAAGCAGAAAACAGCCGCCCAGCATCGGCCTTGCCCTGGTGCTTGCCTTCCTCCTCTTCCCCTAAACACTCCACGCCGTCATCTAGCTCCACGTCCTCTTCTTCCTCGTCATCGTCATCAAGAGGTGCATTGGGCAAAGGCGAATGCTTTGGTTGTACCGCGTGGTTGTGAGCGTGGGCGTGCCCCCCGAACAAGTTGCCTACGCTTTCAAGACACAACTGCACAGCGTAGCCCACCAAAATGGGCAATCCGCTCGCCTCCCAGCCCTCCTTCCCGTCTTGCTGTGCCTCGAACCCTTCAGGTAAAATTATGCCTAGTACAGCACCGACCAATATGCCGCATGCAAGGGCATTGAGAAGGGTGGCGTGGTAGGGGGCGAGGATAATGCGGCGCGTGCTGAGGAAGACGAGGAACGTGAGGGCGCCCAGCACCAGGTTGAGCAGGACAAACATCCCGCTCCCGTGACGGGTTGTGATCGCCATGGCTTTCCTGTGTGTGTAGAGTGGGTTGGGTTTGTGTAGCGTGCGTGAGCGGGCATGACTGAAGCGATATGGGCAGCGCAAGAAATTTGGGCGAGGAAATAATGGCGCGAGGCGCGTCCTCGTGGAGGGCCTGTGGCTGCGCTGCGTTCTTCTTCTTTGCCCCTCTGTGTGCTTGTGTATGCATACAACGCGCTACACCACTGGCCTAGCACCGCTCTGCTCTGTGGTAAAGAGACGATGACAAGCCGTTGTGTGGTTGCCGTTGCTCGGTGCTCCATTCGCCTCCCCTCCCTCCCTCCCTTGCTTCTCCAATGCCCACGCTACGCCTTCTCACGCGTAAGCCATGGCACCATTTACTCATTACCCTTCTCATCACCACCTCCACCCTTACATCCACCACAGAGCGAGGCGCCGGCCGGTCTACAGCCCTCACACACAGCTCTCCCCCCCGCCTCCTTTTCCCCTGCCCCGGCCGCTCATCATCGTCATCTTCTCTCCTTCCTGAGCAGCAGCAGCAGCAGCACCAGCATAACCATGGCGGAGTACGACCTCACGCACAAGATTGCGCCCTTTGCGGACGTGCATTTCTTGGTGCAGCCCGACGGGCCCCTTGACTTTTTGTCGGAGCAAGTCGACTACTTCCAACCGGAAGCCGTCATGCAGGCCAAGATGGCCTTGCTGCAAAAGACCAAGAACACCGATGGCGAAATCCGCGCCTTGGAATACCTCCACGAGCACCCCTCCCCCGAACTGGAACCTCGACGCAAGGCCCTGGACGACGAGGAGGAGGTGTTGCGCGAGGCGGCGGGGGATGCCTTGGACATGCTTAGCATCGAAGACATGACCACCATCAAGGAATACGTCACGGCCGGCGCCACCGATCCCCCCGAGAAGCTCGAGCGCAAAGAAAAGCTCTTGGCCTCTCTGCCCGCGTACTACGACTATGCCAAGTTTAAGTACGAACGAGGTGAATACGATGATGCCTACATTTTCCTCAACAACTACATCCAAGCCATCGGCGACCGTGCCGCCTTCTCCACCGTCCGCTACTCCAACGCCTTGTGGGGTCGCCTCGGCTCCGTCATCCTCACCCAACAATGGCACCTCGTCAAGGATGCCGTCGAGGCCATCGACAAACACATCATGACCGTCAAGCGCCGCGAAGACGGCGTCCCCCATACCGAGTCTACTGCTGCTGACCCCGACCCCATCCGCTCCATGTCCGACCGTGAGAAGCTCCAACTCCGCACCTGGCTACTGCACTGGTGCCTGTTCGCCTACCCCGTCACCCCCGAGGAGGCCCGCAAACGTGAGAGTGCGGGGGATAAATGGGAGAATATTTTGGAGTTGATTTTCCCGGCGAACGACGATAAGCAAGGCCCGGGCAATGGTCCTGATCGGTATAGGCAGGCGTTGCAGAACAATGCCCCGTGGTTGCTGCGGTATATGACGACGATGGTCATCTTGCACAAGCGGCCGATGAGTGAGCGGTTTAGGCGTAAGCAGGATGTGATCAAGGAGGTGATTTGGTTGATCGAGCAAGAGGCGTATACCTACCAAGACCCCTTGACGCAATTCTTGCAGTGTTTGTATGTCCGCTTCGATTTCGACGGCGCGCAAGAGAAACTCCAAGCGTGTTATCACGTCCTCCGCAACGACTACTTCTTGTCCGGGTGGGCGGACGCGTTCCTGACGGAGGCCCGACAGTTGATTTTTGAGACGTATTGCAGGATCCATCAAAAAATCGATATCAACATGTTGGGGCAGAAGCTGGGCATGTCCCCCGCGGAGGCCGAGAAGTGGATTGTGGACCTGATTTTGGACTCGAAGCTGGTGGCGAAGATTGATTCGAGGGATAATTATGTGGAGATGGACACGCATTCGCCCTCGGTGTATCAGCAGGTGAGGGGAAGGAGAGGAGGGAGGGACGGGAGGGTGGGGTGGCTGGGGGGAAGGAGGGGGAAGTTAGTTGTTTGTTTTTCTGTGTGTACATGCAGATTAAAGGATTTGATTTTTTCACCCCGTCTTATCGTGCCTGCTGTATTCTCACCTCTTCTTCCTTCCTTCCTTCCCTCCCTCCCTCCACTCAAAAATAGGTGCTGGACCGCACGGAGCGACTGGCCTCGTCCACCTTCCGCCTGGGCACGGACACGCAGAAGATCTTCGGGCAGCCCATGGGTGGGTACCCGGACCGACGTGGTGGCGGTGGGGGAGGACGAGGAGGGGAGGACGGTGAGCGTGGGGATAGGGACCGCGGAGATCGGGAGAGGGGTGGTGGAGGTCGTGGTGGTGGGCGGGGGGAGGAGCGACAGCCGTCGTTGAGGGCGCAGGGCTTGATGGACGGGCAGCCTTCGGAGAGGGAGGAGCGGCGAGGGGGTGGTGGGCGTGGGGGAGGGGGGGGGGGGGGGGGGGGGGTGTGGCTGGGGGGAAGGAGGGGGAAGTTAGTTGTTTGTTTTTCTGTGTGTACATGCAGA
>Ga0105054_10006982_pt1 | contig 15535 bp, 18 predicted proteins | sample BON02_FD_78091 | JGI IMG/M metagenome (GOLD analysis project Ga0105054, IMG submission 78091) | Freshwater microbial communities from Lake Bonney liftoff mats and glacier meltwater in Antarctica - BON-02 (megahit assembly) | ecosystem: Environmental > Aquatic > Freshwater > Ice > Glacier...
CACATCGAACCATTTCATGGATCGGTGTGATCGTGTGAATCCGCTCTACATCAATGAGATAGAGCAAATTCACACCCTCAGGCGCAATCGCGAAGCGATTCCGCCTGAAGGTGATTTGCTCTACGCTTCCGTGAAGGCGCGGATCGTCTGTGCGGATATCTTTTCCGTCGTGAAACGGGTGGCCTGGATATTGCCCGACCAGTAATCGGCAGCCCAGCCGGCCTTCTGCTTGAGCCGTTGCACGAAGACCGCGGGATCGCGAATGCCCTCCCAGACCGAAGGCAGGAAGAGCGCCCGTTTGCTACCGTCCTGCAGGGTCAGGCCGTCCCGTCCGGGACGCAGGCGTGCGATCAGGTCGGCTTCGTCGCGGATGGGGAAGGGTGTGTGGGGCGACAGCAGCGAGATTTCGATCTCGCAGCGCGCCAGTTCCTCCTGGCTCAGCGGTTCGAAGCGGGGATCCTTGAAGGCCGCCTTCCATGCATTCTGGGCGATGTCGTCGGCCAGTGGGCGGTGCGCCACGAGCGATCCGATGCAGCCCCGTAACCGGCCGTTCATGTTGATCGTCACGAATGCCGCGCCGTCCTCCTTGAGGGCGGCAGGCACCCGTTCCCAGTTGATACCGGGGGTCTTGCCACCGGCCAGGCCCTGACGGATGGCGGCGCGGGCAATGCCCAGCATCAGGCGGCCGTGACCCAGTGCGACCATGCGCCGGTCGCCGAGGCCGCCCTCGGGTTCGCTGACCGTCCACGACCCGTAACCCACGACCCGGTCCCTGGCTCCCTGGGTGTCGCCGGAATTGCGCAGGTCGAGCAGTTCGGTTGTGGCTGCGGTGCCCTGGAGCAGGCGCAGCAGACCCTTCACGCCGCCGCGTCCGCAGGCCTGATCGTCGCCGATCGCGTCGATGTTGCCTGCGAGGATGGCCTGGCTGGTGCGCGCATCGAGCCGCCGGCAGGTCTCGTAATCGAGATAATGGGAGAGATCGGTGCTGATCACGATCAGCGTCTCGGAACCGCCCCACAGGTTGGCCAGGACCTCGGCGACCGCGCCGGGGCTGGTGCGGCCGACGACCAGCGGCACCAGTGTGAAGCCGTTCAGGGCGCGTTGCAGGAAGGGCAGGTGGATTTCCAGGCTGTGCTCGCGCTCGTGCGCCGCGTCCATGCTGATGACCTGGGGCAGGCGCAGGATGTCGCGGATGGCAGGCGCATCGAGGGCGATCTCGCCCAGCGGCGTCGAGAATGCCGCCACGCTGGGCACGGCGATGCCCTCGAAGGCATGGCGGTGTGAGGGACCAACCAGGATGACACGGCTGATGCGCCCGGCAATGGCAGCGACCCGTGCGTAGGCCGAACCGGCCACCGGGCCGGAGAAACGGAAGCCGGCATGAGGGGCGATGACCGCCTTGAGCCGGTCGTCGTCCCGTCCGGATGCTTCCGCCCCGGCGATGTAGCCATCGACGTCGTGCGACAGCACGCCCGGATCGGCGGGATACCAGGTTCCGGCAAGGATCGGTTCGCGAAGGTTGGGCATGGGCTTTCCGGGGCCTACAGTTGCTGCGACGATGGTGACGCGGCAAGGCGCCGCACGCAAACAGGAGTAACATGTCTCCCATGGACACACCCGGTCTGGCGGATGGCAGCTTCGGTCTGGTGCCGGGCCGCCACTGGCACCGCCTGGACGACGGGCGGATGCAGTGTGATGTCTGCCCGCGCTTCTGCAAGCTGCGGCCGGGCCAGCGCGGCCTCTGCTTCGTGCGTCAGGGTACCGAGGACGGCATCGCCCTGACGACCTGGGGGCGCTCCAGCGGCTATTGCATCGACCCGATCGAGAAGAAGCCGCTCAACCATTTCCTGCCGGGCAGCCCGGTGCTGTCCTTCGGCACTGCCGGGTGCAATCTTTCCTGCAAGTTCTGCCAGAACTGGGACATCTCCAAATCGCGCGAGATGGAAAAGCTCGCCGACCATGCCCCGCCCGAGAAGATCGCCCGCGTCGCCAGGCAACTGGGCTGCCGCTCCGTCGCCTTCACCTACAACGATCCCGTGATCTTCCACGAATACGCCATCGACGTGGCGATTGCCTGCCGCGAGGCCGGAATCAAGACCGTTGCTGTGACGGCGGGTTACCACGCGCCCGAGGCGCGCGCCGAATTCTATCGCCACATGGATGCCGCCAACGTCGACCTGAAGGCTTTCACCGAACGCTTCTACAAGCAGGTCTGCGCCGGCAGCCTGGAGGCGGTGCTCGATACCCTGCGTTACCTCAAACACGAGACCGACGTCTGGTTCGAGATCACCAACCTCCTGATCCCCGGCGAAAACGACGATGCCCGCGAGGTCGAGGCGATGTGTGCCTGGATTGCCGAGAACCTGGGTGTCGACGTGCCGGTCCATTTCTCGGCCTTCCACCCCGACTACAAGATGACCGACAAGCAGCGCACGCCCACCCACACCCTGACCGACGCGCGCGACACCGCGCTGCGCCACGGGTTGCGTTACGTCTATACCGGCAATGTCCACGACGAGGACGGCGGCAGCACGCTCTGCCACGGCTGCGGCGCCACCCTGATCGGGCGCGACTGGTACGAACTCACCGCCTGGGGCCTGACCTCCGACGGCCGCTGCGCCACCTGCCGCACGCCCTGCGCCGGCGTTTTCGACGGCCCGCCGGGTCGTTGGGGCCGCAAGCGCCAGCGGGTGCGCCTGAGGGAGTTCGCCTGAACCCTATTGCTTGTCTGTCATTGCCGGGCTTGTCCCGGCAACCCATACGCACCGACGTTTCAGCAACGCACCGCCCATGCGTATGGGTCCCCGGAACAACTCCGGGGACGACAACTAGGGGTGACTCAGCCCGTGATCGCCGCCATCACCTGGTCGAAGACCTCGTCGGCGCGGCCGTGAACCTCGTCATCGGTCAGCGGCTGGATCGGGTGGCGTACAAACACCGCGCCGGCATCGAAGCCGTGGACGGCGCGCCAGGCTTCCACACCCGACTGGAATTCCTCGGAGAAGAGGGCGACGGCGGGAAGGCCGCGGCGATCGATCTCAAGCATGTCCTGCAGACTGCACGACGTGCACGAGCCTCAATCGGCCAGGGCTTCGACCACGATGTCGCAACGCTCGGCGATGGCGGCGGCCAGATCGTCGGGCGCCTTCTTGGCGAAGGTCGGCTTGGCGAAGCGCTCCACCGTGATGCCCCGTTCTCCGAACAGGACCTCCATCCGGTCGAGGAACTTGTCGCCGCGCCCCTTGGAGATGTCGAGCAGGCCGACGGTCAGCCCCTCGAGCGACGCCGGTGCCGCCGTGCGCGACCGCATCGCGCCGGAGCGTTCCGATGTCGGGTCGAGCAGGACAATGGGTTCTGTCATGGCAGTACCTCTCGCGTGACCGGCTGGCTGCCGCGGGGACCGCTGCTCCAGCCGTGGATGATCGTGGAAAACAGACCGGCGTTGCTGCCGGCGCGCACCACCAGCAGATCGCCCTCGGCGAACTTGGCGATGGCTTCACCGGGTTCGCCGATCGCCTCGTCGCCCATGTAGTCGGCAATCAGATGGTTGCGCGGCCGCTCGGTCGCCTTGTGGATGGCGGCCTCGACCTGTGCGCGCGGCCAGCCGGCCTCACGGTAGATGCGTCCGTATTCGCCGCTCAGCACCAGCACGGCGCCCAGGCCGCCGCCGGCCAGGCCGGGGTGATAGACGGCATTGAGGCAGAGCCCGATCTGGCGGCTCAGTTCGACCGGTTCGCGCGCCTTCTCGGCATTGTTGATGCTGGTGCCGCAGAAGCCGAACACCGTCACTGCCGAGTGTCCGGCCGGAACACCACGCGACTGGGCCAGCGGCGTCCAGTCGGGGTCGCTTTCGTCTTCGGCGAAACACAGGCCGAACTTGCCGGGATGGCCCATGGTCGAGCGATCCATGCCGCCGGGCACCGCGCCACCGATGTTGATGACCATGAGCTGGAGTGCGCGGGCGATTGTGGCGTTGGCGCGGAAGCCGTGGCCCAGCGCGTTGAAGCCGCTGTTTACGCCGATGCGGCGGGCGATGGGTCCGTTGACAATGATGCAGATGCCCGCCCCCATGGTCGTCGACATCAGGCCCTGAAGGGCGAAATCGGGGTCGAGGGCGGCATCCAGTGCGGCCAGCACGACGGGGAAGTAGTCGGGACGGCAGCCGGCCATGACCGCATTGATCGCGGCCTTCTCGACCGTGCAGACCTCGCCCGAAGGCGGGATCATGCCCAGGATGTCGTCGGGCTCGCGACGGGTGCCCTGCAGCATGCGCAGCACCCGGGCAGGGGTCGGCGGCACCACCGGCAGGCCGTCGGTCCAACCACGGTCGAACATCTGCTCGAAGGGGTCTTCCGGAAAATCCACCGCGATCTCGCGTGCGCCCAGACCGGTGCTGCCGTAACGCACCTGGAGTTCCTCGGCCATGCCGGGAGAGACCGACAGCGAACCGCAGCCGGGACGCTCCGGCGGCAGGTCGCCGCCGATATCGTTGAGCCCGGTCAGCGCCTGCCATTCCTGACGATGCCAGCCGACGACACGGGCGGTCTCGCGGCCGCCCTCTCGCCGCAACAGGGTGGGCACGATCTCGGTCTGGAGGGTCCAGGAAGCTTCCAGTTCGCGGTCGTCGGCAACCTGGAGGCCCGGTGGAAAGGCCGGGTCGTCCTGGGAGAACACCACGCGCAACAGGCCGCGCCGCTCGAGATCAGCCGCCAGGGGGGCGATCATGCGGCAGGTCTCGCAGTCGTGTTTGACGACCAGGATCAGACCTTCTTCCGGCAAGTGCATGATGCGTCATTCTCTGTAGCGTCAGTTGCAGCCCGATTGTGGGCCATTGCCGCGGGCATCGCCAGCGGCACCCGCAGGCGGTTGCCGCGGCGTCACCATGCGCCGCAGGGCGCCCAGCCGCAGCAGCATCTGGTGAATCGCCCTGTCGTCGTCGGGCTGGTGGAAATTGTCGCGCGCCGGCGCCTGGCCGTTCTCGCGTGCCCAGCCGAAGTCGATCAGCACCGGACGCTGATCGCGGACAATGATGTTGGGTTCCCAGATGTCACCATGGACGATGCCAGCCGTCTTGATCTGCTGGCCGATGCGGATCAGGTCGCCACAGAATCGCTTGAAGGTCCCCGCACCGATGAGATCGGCCACCACCTGGGGTGCATGAAGGGCAAGGTTGCTGCCTTCGATCCATTCGGTGACCAGAAGATAGGCATCGGCGCGCAGCATGGCCTGGGCGATGCCGGACGGGAAATAGCCGCGCTCCAACCGCCGCAGCCAACCCAGTTCGCGGGTCAGATGTTGTGCCCGTACCGGATCGTCCAGATTGACCCACTTCAGGGCGCAGAAGATGTCATCGGGGTGCTCGGGCCGATCCTGCGCCATGGCAAGCGGGGCAAAGCGCCAGACCCGAGAGCCCAGCCCGATGCCGTCGGGCGCGCGTTGCGACAGCCGCGCCGCGATCCTTTCCAGCGAGATCGAGCTTTCCTGGGGACCATTCTCATCATGCCGGAGAACCACCTTGCTGGCGGCTTGGGGAGGCGGGGTGATCGCCGCTGAATCCGGCATCGGATTTCCGGGAATAATGGATGTCGCCGTCACGTTGCTCGCCTATCGTAGGGCCATCACCAACACGGAGAAAACCCCATGACGATCCAGAGATTGCAGGTCGGCCCGCTCTACAGTGGCGCCGTCGTCCATGGCGACACGGTCTATCTGGCCGGCAAGGTCGCAAGCGACAAGAACGCCGACATCAAGACCCAGACCCAGCAGGTCCTCGACGCGATCGACGAGTCCCTGGCCGCTGCCGGCACCGACAAGTCGAAGCTGCTGACGGTCACCATCTGGTTGAAGGACATGGCCCAGTGGCCTGCCATGAACGAGGTCTATACCGCCTGGGTCGACCAGAACAACAAGCCCTGCCGCGCTGCGGTGGAATCCGCGCTCGCCGCGCCGGAATACCTTGTCGAAATGATGTGCATCGCCGCCAAGTAGCAGCCTGCCACCGGGCGCCCGCATGTCATGTGCGGGCGTCCGAGGCGAGTTTCTCGATCTCCGATTCCAGCAGAAGCTGGTTATAGAGTGCAGCCAGCCGCTTGAGCAGTTGGTTCATTGCGATCGTATCGTCGGGCTGGTGAAGCGTCGGGATCAGGGGCGGTTCGCCGGGTGCGTGTGCCCAGCCGAAGTCGATGAGGACCGGACGTCCTTGGCGCACGATAATGTTGGGCTCCCAGATGTCGCTATGCTCGATCCCTGCCGCCGTCAGCAGACGCAGGATCTCCAGCAGATCGCTGCAGAACATCTCATAGGTATTGCGTTCAAGGAGCTCGGTGAGAATCTCCAGGATGTGACGTGCCAGATTGCGGCCATCGATCCACTCGCTGACCAGGACATAGTCGCCGTTGGCCATCACGCCGTGGCCGATCGCCCTCGGGAACAACGGCGAGGAGAGGCGGCTGAGATAGCCGTATTCGTGGGGTGGGCAGCGCAGCCCGGTGGCCGGTTCGATGTGGCAGCACTTCAGGGCGAAGCTGGTTTCGCCCTGGTACGGCGCGCCGCCCTTGGTCGGAATGAAACGCCAGACCCTGGAATTTGCCCCCCGTGCGATGGGGGCATGACCCTTCATGTGGTCCACAATCTTGGCAAGCCTGATGCTTCTCTGCGCTGGCGTGCCGGCATGGAAGGTCAGAACGACCTCGTCGACAGGCTCGGCAATCGGCATGGTAAATGCGCGCATCCGTGCCGAATCTCCGGTTTGTGGGGCACTTGAAGCTGCGGAATGCCAAACCAGATTGCGGCTTCTCTCAGGCACGATCAAGCAGCGGAGCGGGAGAGCCGTCCTGGGCCCTCCCGCCGTTACTGCAGCAGCGATCAGAAGCCGGCGCGGATCTCGTCGAAGATCGCGATGTGCTTCTGCTTCAGCTCGACCGGAACGAACTGGTAGGTGTGCGAACCCGCCAGGGATTCCTCGGGTGTCTCCAGCCCGTTGCGTACCAGAATGTCGTGATCGACCAGGCCGTAGGCATCCTTGTTGGCAGCACCAAGGGCATAGGCCTCGATCATGAAGGCACCGGCTTCAGGCGACATGCTGGCGTTGATGAAGTCATAGACCAGCTCCTCGTCGGTACCTTCGCGGTTGGCGCGGGCCAGACCGCAGACATAGGAGATGAGGCCCTCCTTGGGTGTGGCCCATTTGAACGGCACGCCCGACTCGATCAGGGGCGGAATCGCCGACGACCAGGCATAGGACGCCACGATCTCGCCGGAGATCAGCGCTTCCATCGAGGTGGTCTGCTCGTTCCAGTAGAAACGCACCAGGTCGCGCTGCTTGCGCAACAGGTCCTCGACCACGGTCAGACGGTCGCCGTCGGGCCGGTAGGGGTCCTCAAGATCGCCGGCGGCCAGCGAGGCCACGGGAATCACGGCATCCGAGGAGTCCCAGATCGCAAGGCGGCCCTTGTATTTCTCGTCGAAAAAGACCTGCCAGGATTCCGTCTCCGGCGTGATGTCGGTCAGGTCGGTGCGATAGACGAAGGAACTGAAGCCGTAATAGGTCGGCGCATAGACGCGCGCGCCCTCATGGAAGGCTGCTTCCGGGCTGCGGATCGTTTCGAATGTGTCGTTGAGATAAAGCAGCCGGCTTTCGTCGATCGGCTGCAGCCCGACGCGGACCCAGTTGGGCATGACGTCGATGCACGGGCAAACGACATCGGCTTCATAGCCGGCACGCAGCTTCTCGATCGCCTCGTATTCATCGCCGTAGAAGGTGACGACGGGATCGCCCCACTTTTCGGCAAATGCGGGAAACAGGCTGGGATCCTCGAAACCGCCCCAGGTGAAGTAGAGCAGGTCGCTGCCCTCGGTTGCCCATGCCGGACGACGTACCACGGGCATGGTGACCGTGGTAACGCCGGCAGCAATGGCCAACGTCTGGATTTCGCGACGTGTCGCCTTGCCCTGGGCGATACGGTCGATCAAGCGGATCGTACTCATGGATCGGTGCCTCCTTTTTCCTACGAAGGCGTCAATCATGGTTCATGGAAATATTCCTGTCATGTTGAATAACATCTTAAGCGTTGGCGCCGGGCATGGCCGCCACGACCGAACGCAGGGCGTCAAGGGCAGGGGCGAGGACGTCGCGCTCGTCGTCGCGTGGCGCTACGGCAAAGGCCGGCAGGCGGAAGACCGGCGCATCGGCAAGCAGCCGCACGCGGCCCTGTTCGATGTGATCGGCAACCAGGGCCCGGGGAAAATAGCCCGAGCCGCCGCGCGCAAGGATGTACTGCAGCCCCAGCCAGCCGATGTTGAAGGTCAGCGCGGCATCGGCGGTTTCGGGGAACTGCGCGGCGTGGCGGGCGTGAAATTCGGGTCCCCAGTCGATCAGCACGTGGCCGCCGCCGGTCTGCGCGCCGTCGCCTGAAGCCGAAGCGACCAGCACCAGTTCCTCCTCGAACAGGGGTTCGACGATGAGGCCGGGGCGGCTTTGGGGTGTGTACATCACGGCAATGTCGAGCCGGCCGTCGACCAGACCGAGCATGAGGTCTTCCTCGAAACCGATTTCCATGCGCACCGCCAGATCGGCATGATCGCGGCGCAGGGCGGTCAGCCAGTCGAGCAGGACGTGCTCCCACAGGCCGAAACGACCCCCGATGGTCAGGGTGGCGCGGAAATCGCGGGCCGAGCCGACGTCGTGGCGGGCCTGCTCGACGGTGCGCACCAGCGTCGTCGCATGGCGCTGGAACTGGCGCCCGGCGGCGGTCAGCACGGCGCCGGCCTTGTTGCGCACGAACAGTCGCGCGCCCATCTGGCGCTCCAGCGCCTGGATGCGCGCGCTGACCGTCGACTGGGTGACATGCAGGCGCTCCGCGGCGGCGCTGAAGCTTCCGGCGGCCACCAGGATCAGAAAGGTTCTGGCTTGTTCGCTGTCCATGTTCTCCGGCTTCCAACTATCGACAATATCGATAGTAGCTACCAAATCTGTTCGTTTGTCAGATGATAATGTTTGTCTCAACGTAGCCGGGTTATTCCTCTGCTGCCCCGGATGCGTCATGACCGAAGCGCTGTTTCCCAGGATGACCCGCCGCACGGTGGAGCGCCGGCGCGCCCTTGCGCCCGGACCCGAGGATGCCTTTCGCGGCTTCAGCGATGCCGTCTTTGCCGAGGGCGCACTCGATGCACGCACCAAGCAGTTGATCGCGGTTGCGGTCGGCCATGCCACCGGCTGCCCCTATTGCATCCGCGCGCACACCAAAATGGCGCGCAGGGCCGGCGCCAGTGACGAGGCGATCATGGAGGCGATCTGGGTGGCCGCCGAGATGATGGCCGGCGCAGGGATGTCGCATGCGGCCCTGGCCCTTGCGGCATTGGATGAGGACGACGCGCGACGGGATGGAGGCTCATGAGAAGCGCGCGCGATCCTCTCCATACTTCGCTCTGCGATGCCCTGGGTTGCAGGCTGCCGGTGATTCTGGCGGGCATGGGCGGTGTCGCCCGCGCCGAGCTGGCTGCGGCGGTGTCGCGGGCCGGCGGTTTCGGCCTGCTGGGCATGGTGCGCGAAAGCCCGGCGTTCATCGGCGCTCAGATCGATACGGTGCGCGCGGCCACCGATGCGCCCTTCGGCGTCAACCTGATCCCCGGCGCCACCGATCCCGACCTGCTGCGCGCCGAGCTCGACGTCTGCTTTGCGCGTGCCGTGCCCGCCCTGTGTTTTTTCTGGAACGTGGTGCCCGAAGCAGTCGCGCGCGCCAAGGAGGCCGGCTGCCTGGTGCTTTACCAGGTCGGTTCGGTCGACGATGCCAGGGCCGCCGTGGCGGCCGGCGCCGATGTCGTGATTGCCCAGGGGGTAGAGGCCGGGGGGCATGTCCGGGGCAATGTCAGTTCGCTGGTGTTGCTGCCGCAGGTCGCGGCGGCGGTCGAGGTTCCGGTTGTTGCCTCGGGCGGTTTCGGTACGGGCGCCGGCCTGGCCGCTGCGCTGGCGCTGGGCGCCGCGGGCATCCACTGCGGCACGGCATTCCTGGCGACCCGGGAATCCTTTGCCCATCAGGTCCACAAGGACCGGGTGCTGGCGGCATCCTCGGCCGATACGGTCCACACCGACGCCTTTGCCATCAACTGGCCCAAGGGTTCGCCGGTGCGTTTGCTGACCAACAGCGCGACCCAGGCGCTGGGCGACCGTCTGTTCGGCCATGATCCGGAAGCGATGCCGCGTGAACAGATCGGCGAGGACGATGGCCGGCCGATCTGGCGCTACAGCACGGATTCACCGCTGCGCTCGACCACGGGCAATCTCGAGGCCATGGCGCTGTTTGCCGGACAGGTCGCGGGCCAGATCGACGATCTGCCGCCGGCTGCAGATCGGCTCAAGCGCATCGCCGCGGCGGCGCGCACCATCCTGGGGGGACCAGGAACATGAACGCGGAAACAAGGGCCTTCGACACTCAGGGCTGGCGGCGCGAACGGCGCAGCACGCTGATCGCCGAGCGTGTCGCGCTGTCGGCTGTCGAGCGCAACAAGGCTAGCCATGCCGTCGCCGAACTGGTGCGCGCGCATGTGCCCGAACTGGCGCGCGCGACGATCGGTTTCTATTGGCCGTTCCGCGCCGAGATCGATCTGCGCCCGCTGGTGCGTGCCTGCATTGCGCAGGGCGCCCGTGCCGCCCTGCCGGTGGTGGTCGAGAAACGTGCGCCGCTGGAGTTCCGTATCTGGCGACCCGGCATCAAGATGGAAGCCGGTGTCTGGAACATCCCGGTGCCGGCCGATCGTCATCTCGCGGTGCCCGACGTCGTGCTTTCGCCCCTGGTCGGTTTCGATCCGGCCGGCTTCCGGCTGGGTTACGGCGGCGGCTTCTACGACCGCACGCTTGCCGCGATGCGGCCGCGGCCGCTGGTCATCGGTGTCGGCCACGATCACGGGGCACTGGCCACGATCCATCCGCGCTGGCACGACATTCCCATGGACGCCATCGTGACGCCCTCGGGCATCCGCTGGCCCTGCCGCCGCGGTGACGAGGGCGAAGACGAGGGCGGTTTCGCCTCACCGCCCTGCAGCATGCATGAGCTCGATGCGTCGTGGATGGGTTACCTCGGCAATGGTGAACTGGAGCGGGAACTGGCCGCGCTGGTGCAGACCTGCCGTCGCCTGACCAACGAGGTGCGGCCCTCGGGCATTCCCGATGCTCTGGCGGCCTGCACCGCCGCGATACGCGCCCTGGTCCGCCTGGAAGCCTGTCCTCCGGCGCCGTGCGGTGAAGATGCCCTTGTCTATTCCTGCCACAACGGTGCAGCGATCGCGCCGCTGCTGTGTGAGGCCGGTGAACTGCGTGACAGGGTCAGGGCGCTGCTGCCCAGGGTCGGTGACGACGCGGTCCACGATGCCCTGGCGCCCATGGTCGAGCACCTGCATGCGCTGACGCTGGGCTGATGGCGCCTCAGGTGCGCCTTTCAAGCTCGGCGCGGTAATCTTCGACCTCGTGGATGTACCACTCGGCGTTCTGGCGGATCGTGGCGATCTCCTCGGGGGAAAGGTCGCGCAGCTTGCGCGCGGGCACGCCGGCCCAGAGTTCGCCCGAAGGCACGTTCTTGCCCGGAGAGACCACGGCGCCGGCCGCGATCTGGGCGTGACGTTCCACGGTGGCGCCGTCGAGAACGATGGCGCCCGAGCCGATCAGGCATTCGTCCTGAAGGGTGCAGGCGTGCAGGTGGACGCAATGGCCGATCGTCACCCAGTCGCCGATGTTGGTGTGATGGATGTCGCTGACGTGGATGACGCTGCCGTCCTGGACATTGCTGCCCTGGCCGATGCGGATCGGCCCGTCGTCGCCGCGCACCACGGCGCCAAACCAGACGCTGCTTGACGGCCCCAGCGTGACATCGCCGACCACGGTGGCGTTGGGCAGCAGCAGGGCGCTCTCATGGACGCTCGGCCAGACGCCCTTGTAGGGCATCACGATGGGTCCGGGCAGGGCGGTCGGCAGGCTGGTCATGAACGTTGTCCTGGCTGGTCGGGCGGGCGGGCCAGATCGGATCGCATCTTCGGTGAACCGCCTCGGTTCAACGAAGATGCGTGAATCCGATCTGCATCATGGTTTTAGCGCCCGTTTCCGCCCGAGGCCAAGACCGCCAGCTCAGTTGTTGGCGGCTTTCCAGGACTCGATGGCCGCGGCCAGTTCGTCTTCCTGCTCGCAACCCAGCCAGCAGATCTCGTCGAGCAGGTTGAGATGTTTCTCGGCGCCGGCCAGATCGCCGATCTGGAGATAGGCCTCGCCGATGTATTCATGGGCGTCCTTGTGCTCGGGATCGATGGCAAGGGCGGTCTGGTAATTGGCAAAGGCGCTCTCGATGTCGCCCGACATGCGGTAGCTGTATGCCAGCATGTTCCAGGCATCGGCGTCCTTGGGCGTCGATTCGGTCGCCGTCTTGAACTGGGCGATGGCCTCGCCCCAGTTTTCCGCCGCAACGGCCTTCTTGCCCTCGGCGAAGGGGCCGCTTTCGTTGGTCGTGGTGTCGTCGCTGGAACCGGCTGCGTAGGCGTTGCCGCCCACAGCGAGGAACGCGACGACGGCGAAGGTCGACAGGGCACGCAATGCGGACATGATGGAGTACTCCCGGGACGGTGGGTCCGTTGAATTGAAGCCCATTCTATACCGGCCCGACCCGATCCCGTATGCGCCCGCCGTCACAAACCGGTGATTGGTGCGGTGCGAGCGCATTTGCCCCGGACGTGATCTGGGGCAGGATCGTCAGCGGTGTCCGATCCATCCCGCCCAAATCCGTCCGCACCAGATCCGACTGCCGCCGCAAGGCGCCGCCGGGGCCTGCCCGTGAACGAGCGCGGCCGGCTGGTGCTGGCAGCGGTCGCGCTGATTGCCTGCGGCATGTTGTGGTCGTCGAACACGGTGTTGGTGCGCGGTTTGCGCACCGATGTGCCGCCCATCGCCTTCGCGGCGGCACGCTGGGCGATCGCCGCCGTGGTGCTGCTTCCCTTTGCCTGGCGGCCTCTCATGCGCGACATGCCGCTGGTGCGGGCACACTGGCGCGCTCTGGTCGCGGCCGGTGTCGTGGGCATCGCGCTGTTCACCGTGGTGCTCTTTATCGGCGTCCAGAACACCGTGGCGCTGAATTCCGGCCTGTTGAGCGCCACGCAATCGCTCTGGGTGGGGCTGGTCGCCTGGGCCGTGCTGGGCGACCGGCTCAACCGCTGGCAGTGGATCGGCTTTCTGATCGCGGCCTGCGGTGCGGCGGTCATCGTCACCCAGGGCCATCTGACCGAGTTTGAACAGATCGACTTCCGCATCGGCGACCCGATCTACCTCGCCAGTCTGGTGATCTGGGGCTTCTATTCGGTCATCCTCCAGAAACTGCCCCGTGGCCTGCACATCCGCACCATCCTGCTGGTCACCGCCGTCGTGGGCGCTCTGGCGCTGATGCCGCTCTGGCTGGGCGAGGTGGTGTTCATCCGGGACATGACCTGGAGCTGGGAGGTTGCCGCCGCACTAGTTTACGGCGCGGTGTTTTCCGGTATCGGCGCCTTCGGGCTCTGGAACCTGGGCGTCGTCCTGATCGGGGCGAGTTCGGCAAGTTTCTTCATGTATCTGATCCCGCTCTACACCGGCTTTTTTGCCGTCGTTCTGCTGGGAGAGACCCTGCATCTCTTCCATCTTGCCGGCGCCGTGCTGATTCTGGCCGGGGTCATCGCAGCGGGGCGGGGCGCAAGGGCCAGAAAGCCTTCCGGCGATTGACTTGCAGGCGTCACGTTCTCATAGTGACCGCGATGGTTCCCCGAATGGGCTGGACTGGAGAGCCCGGGGATTGAAAGGGAACAGGGAAGGGATCGACCCCATAGGGGATCCCGTGCTCTGGCTGCCCCCGCAACTGTGAGCGGTGAGTCGGGCGTTCAGAAACGCCACTGGGAATTCCGGGAAGGCCGGACGCCCCGACTGAGACCCGCAAGCCAGGAGACCTGCCATCGCCCACCGGTGCGCCCGGATGTCCGGACGCACCACCGTTCAATAGGTTGACCATCACGGAGGGTGATATGTCCGACCAGGTCCTGAAGTCCCAGATTGCAATCCAGTCCGTTGCCGAGCGCGTGCTTCCCGTTACGGTTCTGGCACTGCTTGGTGTGTTCCTCGTGCTCGGCGTCGGTTTCGCCGGTGCCGGCGAAATCCACAACGCAGCCCACGACGCACGCCACGCCTTCTCGTTCCCCTGCCACTAGGGGAATAAGCCATGATAGGCCGGCTTCTGGCCTCGGTACTTGTATCGGGGCTGCTGACGGGCGTCCTGATTTCGGCAGTTCAGCATTTCACGACGACCCCGATCATCCTCCACGCGGAGGAATATGAAAACGCGGGTGGCGATACCCACGCATCCCTGATGTGGACCGACGAGGTTTCCGGCGGGCAATTCTATCTGGCCCACGGCACCGAGGAGCATGAGGGCGACGAGGGGGGCTGGGCGCCCGAAAACGGTCTGGAACGCGCGTTCTACACCATGGCCGCGAACCTGATTGCCGGCGTCGGCTTTGCCGCCCTGCTGGTGGCGGGGTTCCACCTTTCGGGTCGCGAGATCAACGGCCGCACCGGGCTTGCCTGGGGCGTTGCCGGTTTTGTCGTGTTCCAGCTTGCGCCTTCGCTGGGGCTGCCGCCCGAGGTGCCCGGCTCCATGGCCGCCGAGATCGGCGGCCGCCAGGTCTGGTGGTGGTTCGCCGTCGCCTCGACCGGGGTCGGCGTCTGGCTGCTGCTCATGGTGCGTGCCCTGCCTCTCCACGTCATGGGTATCCTGCTGATCGCCCTGCCGCATCTGGTCGGGGCGCCCCAGCCGCACGAGATCGGCGGCGCCGTGCCGCCCGAGATCGCGGGCCACTTCGCTGCGGCGGCGCTGGCCACCGGGTTCATCTTCTGGGCCATGCTGGGCTGGCTCAGCGGCCGGACCTACCAGTGGATGCTGGCGCGTCCGCAAACGGCCACAGCCTGAGCGGAGCCAGACCATAGGCACCGACAGCAACCACGATCACCACGATCACCATGGTCACGGCCATCACGGCCATGACCATGGTGGCGCGGGCCACAGCCATGCGCCCAAGACCACCAGGGACAGTGAGAGGCGGGTACTTTTTGTCCTCGTCCTGACCCTGGCCTTCATGGCCGTCGAGGTCGTCGGCGGTGTCGTCTCGGGTTCTCTGGCGCTGATCGCCGATGCCGGTCATATGCTGACCGATGCGGCGGCACTGGCGCTTTCCTGGTTCGCCTTCCGCATGGCGCGCCGCCCGGCAGATCCGCGGCGCAGCTATGGTTATCACCGGGTGCAGGTGGTGGCGGCCTTCGTCAACGGCCTGACGCTGGTGGCGATCACGGTCTGGATCGTCGTCGAGGCTGCCGACCGCCTGTTCGCACCGGTCGAAATCGACGGCGTCATGATGAGCGGGGTCGCCGCGATCGGCCTGGCCGTCAATATCCTGGGTTTCTTCATTCTTTCGCGCGGCGAGCAGAACCTCAACGTGCGCAGCGCCGCGCTGCATGTCCTGGGCGATTTGCTGGGCTCGG
>Ga0105054_10006983_pt1 | contig 15531 bp, 15 predicted proteins | sample BON02_FD_78091 | JGI IMG/M metagenome (GOLD analysis project Ga0105054, IMG submission 78091) | Freshwater microbial communities from Lake Bonney liftoff mats and glacier meltwater in Antarctica - BON-02 (megahit assembly) | ecosystem: Environmental > Aquatic > Freshwater > Ice > Glacier...
AAAAAAAAAACACTTAAAAGGTATAGAAACACTCTTTTAATTACTAAAAACAAAATTAAAATTACAGATTTTGGTGCAGGTTCTTCTAAAGTTTTTAAAAATAATCTAAGAGCTATAAATGAAATTGCTAAATATGCTAGAATAAATGCTAAAAGAGCCCATATATTAAGTAGAATTACACATTATTTTAAACCGAATACAATTTTAGAATTAGGTACTTCACTTGGAATTGGAACTTCAGCTTTACATATTGGTAATCCATTTGCAAAAATTACAACTCTAGAGGGTTGCAAAAACACTGCTGAAATAGCAAAAACTCAATTCGAAAAATTTTCATTTAAAAATATTGAAGTGATTACTGGCGAATTCACTAAAACACTTCAAACACTTAAATTTAAAAACAGTCTAGACATGGTTTACTTTGATGGAAATCATCAAAAAGAAGCAACATTAAACTATTTTCACCATTGTCTTCAATTTATAAATAATGAAACCTTTTTTATTTTTGATGATATTCATTGGAGTAAAGAAATGGAAGGTGCTTGGGAAGAAATAAAAAAGCATTCGAAAGTAAAAGTGACAATAGATACGTTTCAATGGGGAATTGTGTTTTTTAGAAAAGAACAAGATAAAGAACATTTTATAATTAGAGTTTAAATAACATTGAAGTATTACAGCTTAATCACACTTTTTAACTCGCAATTCTATAACTCTATAATTTTTAAACTCAAATATACTTTGTAACTTTGATACTTTAATTACACTTTGAAACTCACTAAATGAAAATTTACACCAAAACAGGAGACAAAGGAACAACCGCTTTGTTTGGCGGAACAAGAGTTCCAAAACATCATTTAAGAATAGAATCTTACGGAACTGTAGATGAATTAAACTCTTATATTGGTTTGGTTAGAGATCAAAATATTGATGAAAATTCTATCCATTCTTTAATTAGAATTCAAAATGAACTTTTTACACTTGGAGCAATGCTTGCAACTCCGCCAGAAAAAGAAATATTAAAAAGCGGTAAAGAGCGATTAAATATTCCGAAAATCACTTCAAAAAATATTGAAGTGCTAGAACAAGAAATTGATGCGATGAATTTAGAATTACCTCTAATGACAAATTTTATTTTGCCTGGAGGAAATCAAACCGTGTCTTTCTGTCACATCGCTAGATGTGTTTGTCGCAGAACCGAAAGATTAGCTACTGCTCTAAATGAAAATGAAGCAATCAATCCTGCTATTTTAAAATATCTGAATCGTCTTTCTGACTACTTATTTGTACTGGCACGAAAGTTGTCTAAAGACTTATCAGTTATGGAAACTCCATGGATTCCTGAAAAAGAAAAATAAGTTCTTTTATTTTATTTACAGATTTATGAAAAAAAACTTGGTTTTCTGAATAAAAAAATTATTTTTGCAGAAAATTAAACACTACTAAAATGTATTGGACACTAGAATTAGCATCTTATTTAGCAGATGCACCTTGGCCAGCAACAAAAGATGAATTGATAGATTACGCTATTAGAACAGGAGCGCCATTAGAAGTTGCAGAAAACTTACAAGAAATTGAAGATGAAGACGACGCTTATGATTCTATCATAGAAATTTGGCCAGACTATCCGACCGAAGAAGATTATCTTTGGAACGAAGATGAATATTAACAAAAAATTACATCAAAAAAGTCTCAATCGAGGCTTTTTTTTTGTTTACATTTAACATTAAATTGTAATTGCTGTCAATAAATATCAACTTATTTATTATCAACTAATTATAAATCAATATTCAATTTATAAAAATTGAATTTTAACATAGAATTCATACAATGAGCTTATTAAATTCGGTCTTAAAATTATTTGTTGGAGACAAACAACAAAAAGACTTAAAATTACTACAACAAATCGTTGAAAAAACAAACTCTTTTGCAGAAGCAATTGGTAATTTATCAAATGATGAATTAAGGGGGAAATCAGCAGAGTTTAAATCTAAAATTAAAGAAGCAACAAATTCTTTTGAAACAAAAATTACAGGATTAGAAAAAGAAGTATTATCTGCAGATATAGACAGGCAAGAAGCAATTTATACAGAAATTGATGCGTTAAAAGTTCAAACTTACGAAGCATCTGAAGCTGTTTTAGAAGAATTAATGCCAGAAGCTTTTGCTGTTATTAAAGAAACGGCAAAAAGGTTTACAAATAATTCAGCAATAGAAGTTACCGCTACTCCTTTTGACAGAGAAATATCAGCCATAAGAGAAAATGTAACACTAAAAGGCGATACATCAATTTGGTCAAATAGCTGGGATGCTTCTGGTCTAAAAATTACTTGGGACATGATTCATTATGATGTTCAGTTAATTGGTGGATCTGTTTTACATCAAGGAAAAGTTGCAGAAATGATGACAGGAGAAGGAAAAACGTTAGTTTCTACTTTACCTGTATACTTAAACGCTTTAACAGGAAAAGGTGTTCACCTTGTAACTGTAAATGATTATTTAGCAAAACGTGATGCTGCTTGGATGGGACCAATTTTAGAATTTCACGGATTAAGTATTGATTGTATCGATATACATCAACCAAATTCTGATGAACGCAGAAAAACATACAACGCTGATGTAACTTACGGAACAAATAACGAATTCGGTTTTGATTATTTACGTGATAATATGGCGCATACCAAAGAAGAATTAGTACAAAGAGCTCCAAATTATGCAATTATAGATGAGGTAGATTCTGTTTTAATTGATGATGCTCGTACACCTTTAATTATTTCTGGAGCGGTTCCGCAAGGAGATAGACACGAATTTAACGAATTAAAACCATTAGTTGCTGATATTGTTACTTTGCAAAAACAATATCTAGTTGGAGTTTTAGCTGAATCTAAAAAATTAATAGCTGAAGGAAATACCAAAGAAGGTGGCTTTTTATTACTAAGAGTTTTTCGTGGTATTCCTAAAAATAAAGCGTTAATTAAGTTTTTATCGCAAGAAGGAATCAAACATATTCTTCAAAAAACTGAAAATATATACATGGCAGACAATAATAAATTGATGCCACAAGTTGATACAGAACTGTATTATGTAATTGAAGAAAAAAATAACTCTATCGATTTATCTGATAAAGGAATTATCCATTTATCAGGAAAAACAAGTGATGATAATTTCTTTGTTTTACCAGATATTGGTGTAAAAAATGGCGAGATTGATCAAAGTAAAGATTCTGCTGAAGAAAAAGCGAAAATAAAAGAAGAATTATACAGAGATTTTAGCATTAAAAGTGAACGTATTCATACAATGAATCAATTATTAAAAGCATATTCTTTATTTGAAAAAGACACAGAATATGTAGTAATTGATAATAAAGTAATGATTGTAGATGAGCAAACGGGTCGTATTATGGACGGCCGTCGTTATTCTGACGGATTACATCAAGCAATAGAAGCAAAAGAAAATGTAAAAATTGAAGATGCAACGCAAACTTTTGCAACGATAACACTACAGAATTATTTTAGAATGTATCGTAAACTTTCTGGTATGACTGGAACTGCGATTACAGAAGCTGGGGAACTTTGGGAAATCTACAAATTAGATGTAGTAGAAATCCCAACGAATAAACCAATTAAAAGAGACGACAAAGAAGATTTAGTTTATAAAAGAACTAGAGAAAAATACAATGCTGTTATTGATGATGTTACTAATTTAGTGAGTAAAGGAAGACCCGTATTAGTAGGTACAACTTCTGTGGAGATTTCTGAATTACTAGGTAGAATGTTAAAAATGCGTGGGATTTCGCACAATATATTAAATGCAAAATTACATAAAAAAGAAGCAGATATTGTTGCTGAAGCTGGTAAACCAGGTGTTGTAACTATTGCAACTAATATGGCTGGTCATGGTACAGATATTAAACTTTCTCATGAAGTAAAAAAAGTTGGAGGATTAGCAATTGTTGGTACTGAAAGACATGATTCTCGTAGAGTAGACAGGCAGTTACGTGGTAGGGCTGGTCGTCAAGGTGATGTTGGTTCTACACAATTTTACGTTGCTTTAGATGATAATTTAATGCGTATTTTTGGTTCTGATAGAATTGCAAAAATGATGGATAGAATGGGATTAAAAGAAGGCGAAGTAATTCAACATTCTATGATTACAAAATCTATAGAAAGAGCACAAAAGAAAGTAGAAGAAAATAACTTTGGTATTCGTAAAAGATTGTTAGAATATGACGATATTATGAATGCACAACGTGAGTTTGTTTACAAACGCAGAAGACATGCTTTAGACGGAGATCGTTTAAAAATTGATATTGTAAATATGATTTACGATACATGTCAGGCTATTGTAAATGAAAACAAACCAACAAAAGATTTTAAAAATTTTGAATTTGAATTAATTCGTTTTTCTTCAATGACTTCTCCTTTTTCTGAAGAGGAATTTGAATCTATGAATGAACAAGATATAATTGATAAATTATATAAAACTATTTATGCTCATTATCAAGATAAAATTGCTAAAAATGCTGTAGTTGCTTTTCCTGTAATAAAAGATGTTTATGAAAATGAAGGTGATAAATATGAGCGAATTGTGGTTCCGTTTACAGATGGGGTAAAAAGTTTACAAGTTGTAACCAACTTAAAAAACGCTTACGAATCTAAAGGAAAAGAATTAGTAAAGGATTTTGAAAAAAATATTACGCTCGCAATTATTGATGAAAACTGGAAAACGCATTTACGTAAAATGGACGAATTAAAAAACTCTGTTCAGAATGCATCCTATGAGCAAAAAGATCCGTTATTAGTTTATAAGTTTGAAGCGTTTGAATTGTTTAAACAAATGATTGACGATGTAAATAAAGAAGTTTTATCCTTCTTATTTAAAGGAGAAATTCCCAATCAAGGAAATATTTCTGAAGCACGTAAACAAAAAAGAGAACGTTTAAATGTTAGTAAAGCTGATGTGCAAAATAGCACAGAACAAGCAATCAATAATTCTAGACAGCAATCAAACGAACCAGTGGAAACTGTGGTTAGAGAACAACCAAAAATTGGCAGAAACGAACGTATTACTATTAAAAATGTAATGAGCGGAGAAGAAAAAGAAGTAAAATACAAACAAGCTATTCCTTTAATTGACAAAGGTGAATGGGTTATCACTAAATAATTTTATTTATGAAAAAAGCAATTCCGTTTATATACATCATCGTTGGTATCAGATTTGTTATTAAAGGTTTTTATGCCGTTTTTTACGAACAAGAAATTTACTATTTAATTTTCTCATTAAAAACTGAAAGTAAATCTATCTACATTTTATTTAATTTGCTTTTTGGAGGATTAATTTTATATAGTGGAATTGGAAGATTGAAAAACCTTAGAAAGTAGCCCTTTCTATATATAACAAAAACGCCACTACTTCCGTAATGGCGTTTTTATATTTTAAAAAGAAACTACTTACATATTCTTGAAATCTGTATCCATTTTTAAATAATCTAAAAACTCTTGTTTAGTTTCTTTATTTTTAAATTTTCCTCCAAATTCTGCAGTTACAGTACTACTTTCTATATCTTTTATTCCACGAGAATTTACACATAAATGCTTTGCATCAATTACACAAGCAACATCTTTTGTTCCTAATGCTTCTTGCATTGCTTGAACAACTTGCATTGTTAAACGCTCTTGAACTTGTGGTCTTTTTGCGTAATATTCTACAATTCTGTTCATTTTAGATAAACCAATTACTTTTCCGTCAGAAATATAAGCAACATGTGCTCTACCAATAATTGGTAATAAGTGATGCTCGCAAGTAGAATATACAATGATATTCTTCTCCACTAGCATTTCTCCGTAATTGTAATTATTCTCGAAGGTAGATGCTGTTGGTTTATTTGCTGGGTCTAATCCCATAAATAATTCGTTTACAAACGCTTTTGCAACTCTTTTTGGAGTTCCTTGTAAACTATCGTCTGTTAAATCCATTCCTAAAGTTTGTAAAATATCTTTTACACTTTTTTGGATCCTTTTAATTTTTTCTTGGTTAGAAATATCAAACGCATCGTCACGTAAAGGCGTTTTTGCCGATGTACCAATGTGGTTCTCTCCTATTTCATTATCTCTCTCGTCATTCATTTTGCTATTCACTTCAAACATTTCTTTCTTTAGTTAGAATGCAAATTTACGTGTTTGCAACGTATTATTTTAATTTCTCTATAAATTAAAACTATAATTCTATTATTTTTTTATTATTATCTCGTCATCTTGATCGCTGTCGAAGGTTGTGCGTTCGAGCGGGCTTTACGTTATATCTTTTTTTACTGTCATTGCGAAGTTTACTTTTTTGTAAACTGTGGCAATCTCATAATAAAAAAGAGATTACTTCGTCATACTTCCTCGTAATGACAATCTTTAAAAAATTAAAAAAAGGATGTCACTGCAATCCCTAACGCAAGCGTACTTGCCAACTTCTGTCATCTCTGCGAAGGCAAGAATCCATAAATGCGTTCGTATAGATTCCTGCATTCGCAAGAATGACAAACTCTTATAACTTAGTCTTTTCAATTAATTCTTCAACAGAAAGCAAAAACTGTTCTCCTTTATATTTAACAATAAACTTATTGTCTTTCATATCAGAAACTACAAATTCAATTTCTCTATTTGTAGCATATTTCCATTGTTTCTTTTGATGTTTATTACTTGTTGCAACATCTGGATAAAATTCTGATTTTATACTATTGTTTCGTAAGCTTTTAATAGCTTTCATTTTTAACAACGATTCTTCATCAGTAAAATTTAAAAACAACACTTTTGGCTTTGGAAATTCAACTACTTTAAACAATCCTAATTCTTCTAATACCAAATAAATTCTATCTAATCCAAAAGAAATTCCGACTCCTGAAACATCTGGCAACCCAAAGATCCCTGTTAAATCATCATATCTCCCACCACCGCCAATCGAGCCCATTTTTACTTTTTTTGGTGCCCCAACTTCAAAAATTGCTCCGGTATAATAATTCAATCCTCTTGCTAACGTTACATCAACTTCTAAAGTTGCAGATTGTAATCCTAAGATTTCAATTGAATTGCACACAAAACGCAATTCTTCTACTCCTTTTAATCCTTCTTCTGATGTTTGCAACATCATTTCTAAAGAACTTAACTTGTTCGTATTTGAGCCAGTAAAATCAAACAATAGACTTACTTTTTCAATAGCCTTTTCTGTAATTCCTTTGGAAATCATTTCTGCTACAACGCCCTCTTTACCTATTTTATCTAACTTGTCTAAAGCCACCGTAAAATCGGTTAATTTTTCTTTTGCACCAATGACTTCTGCAATTCCAGATAAAATTTTTCTGTTATTAATTTTGATAGTCGTTCCTTGTAAACCTAACTTACTAAAAACGGCATCATACAATTGAATAAATTCTACTTCTTGCCAAAGCGATATACTTCCTACAACATCTGCATCACATTGAAGAAACTCTCTAAAACGACCTTTTTGCGGACGATCGGCTCTCCAAACTGGCTGAATTTGATATCGTTTAAACGGGAATGTAATTTCGTTTTGGTGTTGTACAACATAACGTGCAAAAGGCACAGTTAAATCGTAACGCAATGCTTTTTCTGAAATCTGTGGAGTTACTTTTGAACTGTCTTTTCTAGATAAAAGTTTATCATCAGCTTTAGATAAATAATCTCCAGAATTTAAAATCTTAAAAATCAAACGATCCCCTTCTTCACCATATTTCCCCATCAACGTAGAAGAGTTTTCAAAACTCGGCGTTTCAATGGGTTGAAATCCGAACGTTTCAAAAGCAGCTTTTATCGTATTCATAATATACGTACGATTGGCTATTTCTGTTGGCGAAAAATCTCTTGTTCCTTTTGGAATGCTTGGTTTCATATAAATAATTATGACTTATGAATTTTAAATTATGAGTTACACACTCAAAATCTAAAAACTTATAATTTTAAACGTTTGTTTTATTCTGTTCTTTCTGTCATTCCTGCGAAAGCAGGAATCCACTTTTAATTAAATTACTAAGTATAGATTCCTGCTTTCGCAGGAATGACAAACAGTTTTAAAAAGTAATTTACTAATAAGAGAGAAATACTTAAATCCGCTGCGCGGACAAATATCGTGAAAAAGTTAGACTTTTTTGGGTGTTGTAAAGGTTTTATTTCTTCTTTGTAAACTATAAATACTTGCATTCAATTCAAAACCTAATAATAGAATAATTGCGTTTAACCACACAAACAACATCAATATTAATAAAGTTCCGATTGATCCGTACAATTCGTTATATTTAGAAAACTCGATTACATAAATGCGAAATAAGTAAAACGTAAAAAAAGATAAAAAGGTGGTTAATATGGCTCCAGGAGAAAGAAATTTAGAATGTTTACCTGATTTTGTTCCGTAATGATACAACATAGAAACAATGGTAAAAACCATCACAAAAAATAAAAATCCTTTGCCTATTTGAAGCCAGAAAATATCATTCTCTAACCAACCTCTTTCTTTTAAATTATCTAATCCTATTTGATAAAAAATAGTCAACGCCACCGTTACCACTAAGAAAAAAGCCATTACCAGAGAAACTCCTAATGAAATTAAATAGGCTCTTACAACGTTTCTTACTTCTTTTACATGATACGAATATTCAAATCCGCCAAAAATAGCGTTTACCCCATTTGTCACTAAAAAAATGGACACTAAAAATCCAAAAGACAATAAACCTGCTTGTTGGTTTTTTGTAATATCTTCAATCACTAATTGACTTGCTTCAAAGGTTTTTGGTGGTAAAATTTCTGAAATTAATGATAGTAATCCATCTTGAAAACCATCAATAGAAATATATGGAATTAAGGTTAGTACAAATAACAAAAAAGGAAAAATTGCCATAAAAAAGCTATATGAAATTCCGCCAGCTCGCGTTGTTAAAGCTCCTTTTACAATACCAATGATATACATTTCTATCAGGTCGTAAAAAGACATTCCGCCTAAACCAGGAATTTTTATCTTTTTACCAAAACGCAACAAAATGTTGATAATGGGAATTTTTTCAAGTTTGTCTTCTATTTCTTTTGACATTTATTTATTTGCAAAGTAGCAGAGCTACAAAGGCTCAAAGTTAAAAATAGTTTCAAAGTGGCAACGTTTTAATTGTGTTTTGATTTTATACTTCTTATAAAACTTGATAACATTCTTTCAATTTCTCTAGATAACTCGTATAATTCATCAAATTTTTTCTTCTTGATATATTCTAAATTATAAGCAATTTCTAATTGAGTTTGTAATTCAAAAAGTGGCAAAGTTAAAATTAAGTGCCAAATGACAAAGTTAACTTTTATACTACTTTATCACATTCTTACTTTGTTACTTTGAGCCTTTGTTACTTTGTCACTTTGCAACTCGCAACTCTGTTACTCTATTTTAACTCCATATTTAACCAATAATCCAATAACATTTTCTTTAGAAAACTGTGCTCCTTTTAATCGGTTATTTTCTGGATTAATGGTGAAATTTACAGAAGTGATAAAGTTAGCTTTTTCTAAATTGGTTTGCTCAAAAATTGCCCCTTTTAAATCGCAAGTATCAAAAACACAACTTGATACATTTGCTTCTGTAAAATCTGCTTCTTGTAAAGTACAATTGGTAAAAATAGTTTTTGGAATTTTTAACTGATAAAACGAAGAAAAATTTAATTGACATTCTTTAAAAATCATTTGTAATAAAAACGAATCGCATTCATTAAATTTCACGCCAATCATTTTACAATTGAAAAACTGCACATCTTTAAAAGCAGTCTCTTTAACAACTGAATTGCTAAAATTACAATCGATAAACTCACTTTCTACAAACTGAATATTTGAAATATGTATATTCTCAAAATTACAATTCGTAAATGTGCAATTGTCATATTCTCCTTTTTTGATTTTCGTTTTGGTAAAATCAATTTTTGAATAGATTTCGCTATCAAAGTAATTATCTGTCATATTTTTCTTTTGAAGTAACAAAGGCTCAAAGTTGCAAAGTCTCAAAGTTTAAACGCTTATTAACACTTTGCGGCTTTGCAACTCTATTCAACTGCTTTTAGACTCAAATCCATATTATACACCGAATGTGTTAATGCGCCAGAAGAAATATAATCTACGCCACAATCTGCATATTTTCTGATGGTTTTTTCGTTAATTTCTCCAGAAGATTCTGTTAAACAAGTATCTCCGATTAACGCAACTGCTTTACGTGTATCTTCATAATTAAAATTGTCTATCAATATTCTATAAACGCCACCACAATTTAAAATTTCTTGAATTTCTTCTAAATTTCTTGCTTCAATAATAATTTTTATATCAATCTTGTTTTCTGTTAAATATGCTTTTGTTTTGTTGATTGCTTGTGTAATTCCACCAGCAAAATCAATATGATTGTCTTTAATCATAATCATATCATACAACGCAAAACGATGATTTTCTCCGCCACCAATTTTCACTGCCCACTTTTCTATGGCTCTAATTCCTGGAGTTGTTTTACGAGTATCCAACACTTTGGTTTTTGTTCCTTTTAATAAATCAGCAAAAAAACGCGTTTTTGTAGCAATTGCAGACATGCGTTGCATAGAATTCAATACCAACCGTTCTGCTTTTAATATAGACTGGGAAGATCCTGAAACATACAAAACAACATCTCCAAACTGCACTTTTTCTCCGTCTTGTATCAATATTTCAATTTGTAAATCAGCATCTATTTGTTTAAAAATCATTTTTGCAAAGGCAACTCCGGCTATAATTCCGTCATCTTTTACTAATAATTTTGCTTTGCCTTTTGCATCTGTAGGAATACAAGAAAGTGACGTATAATCTCCTTCTCCAATATCTTCTCTAATTGCATTGGTTATAATGATTTTTAATTCTTTTTCAAATTGTTCTTTTGATATCATAGAATTGTATTGTGATGTAAAAATAGGAATGATTTTCAACTTTTTGTCTGTTCGAGTGAATTTATGAGTTAAAAACGAATAAATTTGTATCAAGAACAAATTAACAATGAGACTTCTCGATACAATTTTCTCATAAAATCGAAAATCCCTCGAAGTGACAAACGTAAAATAAATATGAAAATTAAACTTTTAGCAATTGGAAAAACGGATGATAAAAACTTGCATCAATTAATTGAAGTATATCAAAGTCGGTTACAACATTATATCAAATTTGAGTTGGACCTTATTCCTGATATTAAAAATGTGAAGAACTTGAGTGAAGTTCAGCAAAAAGAAAAAGAAGGCGAATTAATTTTAAGCAAACTACAAAATACCGATCAATTGATTTTATTAGACGATAAAGGAAAGCATTTTACTTCTATAGAGTTTTCTCTGTATTTACAGAAGAAAATGAATGCTGGAATTAAACAATTGGTATTAGTAATTGGTGGCCCTTATGGATTTTCTGATGCTGTATATAAAAAAGCAAGTGGAAAAATTTCATTATCAAAAATGACATTTTCCCATCAAATGACTCGTTTGTTTATTGTTGAACAACTCTATCGCGGATTTACCATTTTAAAAAATGAACCATATCACCATGAGTAAAGCTCATTCTAACTCTTCCCAAGGGAAGAAAATCTAAGTGATTTAAATATTAGATAGTTGAATTTATAAAAATCTGTGAAATTCATGTCTTAACTTTTGTAACTTTGAATCTTAAAAACTTTGCAACTAAAAAACAATGAAACTAGTTTTCGCAACAAATAATCTAAACAAACTTTTAGAAGTTCAAAAAATGTTACCCAATTCAATTGAATTGCTAACACTGAAAGATATTAAGTGCTTTGAAGAAATTGATGAAACGGAAACAACGCTTGAAGGAAATGCAAAATTAAAAGCAGATTACGTAACTAAAAATTTTGGTTACAATTGTTTTGCTGATGATACAGGTTTAGAAGTTGAAAGTCTGAATAATGCTCCAGGTGTTTATTCTGCGAGATATGCAGGAAAAGAAAACAATGCTGATAAAAATATGCAAAAACTATTAACTGAATTAAAAACAACTCAAATAGAAAAGCGCAATTTAGAACAGCAATTGCATTGAACTTAAACAATGAAAAAATTTTATTTGAAGGAATTTGCAAAGGAGAAATAACAACCGAAAAACAAGGAGAAGAAGGTTTTGGTTATGATCCAATTTTTAAACCAAACGGATTTTAAAACTCATTTGCAGAAATGACATCCGAAGAAAAAAACAGTATTTCTCATCGAGGAAATGCTATTAAAAAATTAGTAACATTTTTATCAGAATATAAAACTTAAATTTGTCTCCTCGAGCATTATTGAAAACTAAAAGGTATTTTAGTTTGAAGATAAAAGCGCAGCTTTCGAGAGGTCATTAGATCTCGACTGCACTCGACCTTACATTTCTCTTTAAATGAAACAAAAAAAATACACAAAGCAATTTATTATGCTACTAGTTTTAGTTGTAGCATTATGTTTTGTAAACATTAGTTTTGGTTCGGTTTCTATTCCTTTTAAAGATATTTTTGCTGTTTTTTTAGGAGATGAATCTGTTAAAGAAAGTTGGCAAACAATCATTCTAAATTTTAGATTACCTAAAGCAATTACGGCGATTTTAGTTGGCTCAGGATTGTCTATAAGTGGTTTACTAATGCAAACATTGTTTAGAAATCCGTTAGCAGGTCCATTTGTATTAGGAATTTCTTCAGGAGCAAGTTTAGGTGTTGCATTACTAATTTTAGGTTCCTCTTTTTTTGGGTGATTTGTTTTTCTTGAATATACTAATTGGTCTATTGCAATTGCATCAAGTTTAGGTTCTTTTTTAGTATTATCTGCAGTAATTATAGCTGCAAACAAAGTAAGAAACACCATGTCTATTTTAATAATCGGATTGATGTTTGGAAGTTTTACCGCTGCAATAATTAGCGTATTATCTTATTTTAGTGAAGCGCAACAAATACAACAATATGTATTTTGGAGTTTTGGTAGTTTAGGAAATTTATCTTGGGATGAGTTATCGATTTTTATTACTATTTATCTAATTGGTTTTGCGGGTGTTTTTGCAATTATAAAACCTTTAAATAGTTTTTTATTAGGAGACAAATATGCCAAAAGCTTAGGAATAAATATCAAACAAAGTAGAATTATTATTTTAGTAATTACCAGTTTACTTACCGGAGTAATTACTGCTTTTTCTGGTCCAATTGCCTTTATTGGTTTAGCTGTGCCGCATATTGCAAAGTTAATTTTTACAACTTCTAATCATAAAATACTGATTCCTGCTACAGCAATTACAGGTGCAATTGTGTTGTTAATTTGTGATATTATTGCACAATTGCCAACATTAGAATATACCTTACCAATTAACGCAATTACTTCTTTATTTGGTGCGCCAGTTGTAATTTGGTTATTAATCAGAAAAAAGAAAATATACGTTTAATTGAAAACCTCTAAGAAACATATCGTATTAGAAACCAAAAATTTAACTATTGGTTATCAGCAAAAAAAAGCTAAAAGTAATTGCTGAAAATTTAAACTTGTCTATAGAAAAAGGAAAGTTTATTGCGTTATTAGGGAAAAACGGAATCGGAAAATCAACTTTATTAAGAACAATTTCTAAAGTTCAGGAGCAATTATCTGGAGCTGTTTTTTTAAATAACAAAAACTTAAATGAGTATAGTAACAAAGAATTGGCTACTAATTTAAGTTTGGTGTTAACTGAACGTTTACCAGAAAGTAAATTAACTGTTTTCGAATTAATCGCTCTAGGAAGACAACCTTATACAAATTGGGTTGATAAACTTTCAGAAAATGATATCGAAAAAATTAACCTAGCAATTCAACTTACAGAAGTAGAACATTTAAAAGATAATCGCTTTTATGAATTGAGTGACGGGCAATTACAACGTGTATTAATTGCAAGAGCTTTGGCGCAAGATACCGATGTAATTATTTTAGATGAACCTACTGCGCATTTAGATATGCATCATACCTATAAGATATTCCAACTCTTAAAAAACTTAGTAGAAACAACTCAAAAAACAATCATTATTTCTACGCATCAAATTAATTTAGCTTTAGAAATTGTTGATGAGTTAATCATTATGAATTCCGATGAAGTATTTAGTGGCAAAACAGAAGATTTGATTGAGCAAAACAAGCTCGAAAATCTATTTCCTAAAGAAATCTTAAATTTTAACAAAAAATTACGACAATTTACAATTAACAAAGACAGTTAGTTTTTTTATATTTGGTGTTAACGTTTGTTAAAAACTAACGAATCAATACCCTTTATAAAGATTATCCAATGAAAAAATTAATTCTCTCTGCTAGTATCGTAGCTTTATTAGCTTCTTGTAGTTCTAGTAAAAGCGCGTCTAATATAGATCCAAATGTAGATTATGCAGAAAAATATGCAGCATCAATCACAGAAACTGATTTAGCGAAACATTTATTTATTTATGCTTCTGATGAATTTGAAGGTAGAAATACTGGAGAACCAGGACAGAAAAAAGCGGCTGCTTATTTAAAGAAATTTTATGTAGATCAAGGAATTGTTTCTCCTTTAGGTGGCGATGATTATTACCAAGAAGTTCCTGCTGCTTTTTTAAATAAACGCAAAGGAAAAACCCCATTAAAAGATTCTGAAAATGTAGTTGCCTATATTAAAGGTTCTGAAAAACCAGATGAAATTCTGGTTATTTCTGCACATTTAGATCATCTTGGAGTTCGTGATGGAAATATTTATAACGGAGCTGATGATGATGGCTCTGGTACAGTTGCTTTATTAGAAATTGCAGAAGCTTTTCAAAAAGCTGTTAAAGACGGCAAAAGACCAAAACGTTCGGTATTGTTTTTACACGTAACTGGTGAAGAAAAAGGATTATTAGGTTCTAGCTTTTATGTTCAAAATCCGATTTTTCCTATTGCAAATACGGTTGTTGATTTAAATATTGACATGGTTGGTCGTATTGACCCAAAACGTGAAGGAGAGAGAAATTATATTTACTTAATTGGAGCTGATAAATTAAGTACAGAATTACATGAACTTTCTGAAGCTGTAAATGCTAAATACACAAAAATTGATTTAGATTACAAATACAATGATGAAAAAGATCCTAATCGTTTTTACTACAGATCAGATCATTATAACTTTGCAAAATACAATGTGCCAATTATCTTTTATTTTAAAGGTACACACGCAGATTACCATCAACACACAGATACTCCAGATAAAATTAACTACGATTTGTTAGAAAACAGAGCTCGTTTAGTTTTCCATACAGCTTGGGAAATTGCAAACAGAGAAAACAGATTGGTCGTTGACAAACCTACGGAAGTAAAAGAATAATATTTCTTTTTTTTAATATTAAAAAACCTTGCAATTTGCGAGGTTTTTGTTTTTTATAATATGTCCCGTCCTGAAATAGCGATACACAAAAAGTATCCTAATGGAAAAATCACAAGAAGCACGCTACATTAAGCGAACCCAAAAAGACTATTCGATGTCTTTTAAATTAGAAGTTGTACAA
>Ga0105054_10006984_pt1 | contig 15529 bp, 19 predicted proteins | sample BON02_FD_78091 | JGI IMG/M metagenome (GOLD analysis project Ga0105054, IMG submission 78091) | Freshwater microbial communities from Lake Bonney liftoff mats and glacier meltwater in Antarctica - BON-02 (megahit assembly) | ecosystem: Environmental > Aquatic > Freshwater > Ice > Glacier...
AGGGGGGAAAGTGCTCCCCTCGGACCACCTTCATGACACTCTCCTCAAACCACTTTCATGACACTGCCCTCTCAAAATTTGAAGGAAAAAAAAAAGAAACAATAAATCGATGAGAAACCTGTGTTGAGATCGATTTTGTGAAACCATACAAGTAAGGTAAGGATTAACAATCTTTGGAAAGAACTTTAATAATCAAAACTGGAAACTCTAAAACTACAATCAAAACTGGAAACGCTCAAATGTTTTTTCGACTTTTTAGGTTTTGCTAAAAAACTAAAATAATACATACCGTGTGACAAAAACCTAGAAATGTCACAAAGTTCAAAATTGTGACATTGTGACATTTGGAAATGTCACAAAATGTCACAAAATGTCACAATTTTTCAAATCTTTGGTACAAAGCTACTTTTACCTTTTAAGTTTGAATCCGGCTCGGAACAATTCTAAACATAGAACAACACACAAAAAAAAACATCTGAATATGGCGATAAATGTGAACAAATATGGAAGAGTAAGAAAATGCGTATGCATGTTTAGATACACATTCGCAGGAATTAGAATAATGGAGATGGACATAGAAAGGGGGGACGGACATAGGAGCAGGGTTATCGTGCATCAGGAGCACCGTGACAATGGTATCTATTGAATTCGCAGAAAAAGCACAAATAGAACAAAAGGTGGTTGTGACTACGAGACCGAACACAAACTGCACAGCGCTCGCAACACAGGTAGAAAGACAGGTAGAGAGGAAAGCATACACACACGACACAGACTCATAGAAACAGGCAAACAGACAAGGAATGGGCTGTGGGAAGACCGAGGCTATTATTGGTAAAGCGCCAAGGTTGGGGATTCACACTCGGAAGGCCCACTCAACGGTTAGACTGTTCGGACACGGCTAACAGAGGAAGATTTCGGGAACACAATTCCGCAGCTGCAGAGGAAATACCGAAATTCTTATTCAAAAAAATTGACGAATTTTCATGTTTTGTTTAATGATTGTTGTTTTAAAATAGACATTCGAATACGCAGATATACAAACAAACGATGAATAGAACCAAACACACATGAACAATGACAGATTTATTTTGACTTGGAATAAATTGGATGCCATGGCGGAATTTTTTTTTTTGGTGTGGCATTCACAAGCTAGCATGCCAAGTACAGCCGACTCAAAAATGATTAAAAAATGAACAAAATTGGGGGTGGTGTCATTTAGTACAAATAAACTCCCCTGGGAAGCCGTCGTTTCCCTGTAAAAATCCCACGAAGTCTATAAAAAGATGGTTGTTTTTTAGAAAAAAAAGAACGCGTGGTGGGGCCAAACAGAGGAAATGGACTCAGGGAAACGCTCGAAGGAGGATGAGGGGGGAATCGCGGAGGGCGCGGCGGAGCCGGACGCGAAGCGCGCCAGGGCTGAGAACGACCAGTCGGGAATGCTGGGTTTGGCGCTGCTCGTCAACAGGCCGGCAACAAAGGCAAAGATGGAGTGGCTCTACACGACTGGCAAGATCTCCCCCGAAGATATGTCAGATAGCTCGCTGCGGCAGCTGGCTGAGTTCTCCGACTCCAAGGGCGTGGAAGTTATCGAGCAATACAACGATGCCGACATTTCCAACGTGCGCAACAAGGCTGGGTTCTTTGGCGGTGTCATTAAGCGTTTCCGCGAAAAGGGGGCTGGCCAGCCTGGGATGCCTCCTCCAGGAATGGGTGGCCAATGGTAAGCTGGGCTGTGGAACTTGCCCTACCCATATTTGTTGTGCTGCAACGAGTTCGTCTGGCCCTGAATTGAAGAGGAAGCTTGAATTCAGGCTTCCGGCGTGAAACGGCTGTAATACACCCTGAGAGACTTACCCAGCCCTGGGAACTGGCAGACAGCCCCATCCCACTTTTAATTGATATGTGCCATGAGCTATCTAACAAGGACTCATGTGTAGGAACATGCCACAAGGCTTTGTGGCTTCTGTCGCTCAGCATCAGGGTGCGCCCGACGGCGTGCTCTGGCCGTCGGTTGAGGCCGAGCTGGAAAACATGGTCAGTAATGGCATCCTCAGCAAGGGCGATTTTGATGCACGCATTACGGACCAGCTCAAGGTTCTCTCCGAGACGTCCTGCCTCGAGGTATGTGTGTGTGTGTGAGCCACCCCCCTCTCTCTTGCACACGTGCGTGGCGCCCCAGGCGCATCAACAAGAGAACAGAAGCAGATATTGATTTGAAGGCACCTTCCCTTTGTCTGCAATAGGCGGTCACAGATACCAGATGCCGATCTCAACACAATCAAGAGCACTGACGGATTTTGGAATACATTTATGGAAATGTGTGTAAATATACATTTACGTGTATTTGTGTTTGTGTGTTCATCACTGCATATACACATATGAATATAAATGTTCATTAACCACGAAAGCGGGATCCGTGTCTAAAAATCTGAACCCGTCTTGCTCCTGGCCTGCTGTCTTCCCCCCAGGTGTTGAAAAAGTTCACCGAAGCTGATCTCGAAACAATCAAGAGCAAGGGCGGCTTTATGATGGGCATCATCAAACGGTTTAAGGAGCAGGAGCGCGGCGTCTTTGCGGGGCTCAGGTAAGCCACAGAAAGGCCTGGCTCGCGCCACGCCACTCGTGTCGGACCTGATATGACATATCAGAAGCACTGCAATACATGCAAAAGCACACTTGACACCAATATGAAGAAGACTTAATGATTTTGTGTCTATAGTGTGAAAGAAAAATAAACAACAATGGACAGGGCCGTCCCAAAAAGTAAATGTCTACTGACTCTGTCATACCTGAGCAGCGCCACCCAATACCCTGCGGCAGCAAGTGCAGGCCACCAAGTTTTCCAAGGCGCACCGGGTGGCATCCTGTAAGATTTTTTCCACGAAGATTTTTTCCACGGCTTTCTTTGCATCGAGGGTTCTGGGGCCGCGTGCGGCAGCTTCGGCGCGTTGTGCGTCGTCGAAGCGCACAGGCGCCAGACCGTGTTGCGTCCTCTCCCGGCCTCCTCCTGTGCACGTATAATTGCGTATTGGACACTTGTGCGTCCATCCATCCTCTCTTTTCACAGGGTCCATCCATCCTCTCTTTTCACAGGGTCCATCCATCCTCTCTTTTCACAGGCTCACGAACGATGTCTGTTGGGGCTGTGTGGTTGTGTCGTGCAGGTGGCCTTCATGTGTGGCGAAACTGGAAGAGGTGTATGCGACGGGGCTGGTGCAGCGAGCTGATCTGGAAGGGCGCTGCATGGAGCAGCTCCAGAATCTACCTGAGCATCTGGCCCTTGAAATTTGCACGAAATTTTCTGAGGTCCCTCCCCACCTCCTCCGTTGTCTTATTTTTTCGTGTTTGAATGTTGGGAGAGAACGAGGGTGTGCATTGAGATGCGTTGGTGTATGTTAGGTGTGTGAGCTTGCCCACGCTCTCTTCCCCCGAGTCTGGACCCGCGCTGGGTCCGGACCGCACAACCAGCAACTTTGACATTCAGTTTTGGGTGCGCGCCACTCGGGTTACCTTTGCGTCCGGTGCAATTTCAGAATCCAAAAAAACACTCCAAAAAATTCGGCACCTTTTTTTTTTCAAAAAACCTTGGGACAGAAAACCCTTCACAAAAAACCCGGCACTCTGTATAGCGCACCAGCCCCTCGCTGCCGCGCGCCCATCCACCTTTAACCATTTTCATAAATCTGCCATTTTCCTCTCCTCTGTGTGTGTTGTTCCACGAATGAGTGCCTGTGATACGCCTGCCAAAGGTGAGAGGCAAGGCAGCGGCAAGCAAAGAGACTGCATTGTCTGCGCCCTGATTATGAAGGTTGGTTGCTGTTGTGTTTTGTGTGTGTGCAGGCGGACCTCGCTTCACTCAATAGCAAGGGTGGCTTTTTCATGGGCATCATCAAACGCTTCAAGGAGAAGGTGCTTGTACCCCCCACTTCCTGGTGTTGGCTCGTTTCATTTTTTCCCTTTTTAATCTGCACGACTTGTGCCTTCATGTTGAGGCTGGTGTACATACACAAACTTGTATTTGCAGCGTGTGTAAGGGCGTGTGTATATTTTGATGTACGTGTGCGGTTTATGCTCTGCTATATATGCGTGTATTCGCGTGGTGGCTGCTTCAATGCACACACTTCCCAATTCAGCACATCTCGTCGCTGGTGCATATATATTGTGTGTGCTTAAATGTGCGCCTGTGTGTGCCTGTGCCTATGCTTGTTTCCGTGTCTGTTGTTGTGTCTGTTTGCGTGTGTGTGTGCTTACACGTGCGCATGTGTGTGCCTGTGCCCGTGTCGTCTGTGGGTGTGTCTGTTTGCGTGGGTCTGTTTGCGTGGGTCTGTTCGGCCGTGTTTGTGCATCTGTTTGCGTCTGAAAATATGCTGTTTCTCAAAGGTGGTAGCGGCGGATCCGCAGTTGACCACGCAGACATATGCCGGGCTGCCGTATTTGGTCCAGGCCAAAATGGAACAAATGTACAACCTAAACCTGATCCAGCGTAACGAACTCGACGCAAAGTGCTACATTGAGCTCAGGTATTTGCCTCTCACAAGCACAAACACTCCCTTGAAACATGCAGTCGTGTGGCCAGGTCCCGAGCGATGGACGCGCGGCGACGGAGGGCTTGGGCGCGTGGCGGTAAGGCGCAATTGCGCCAAATCTTCCGCGCGTCTTCGGGCAGGTCCAAGCCGAATTAGAGAGGCGATAACCCGAATTTTGTACTGCATGTCGGTCGACATGTGTGTCCGGATTTTGTTTCGGCTTTTCGACAATCTGTATTAGTTATCGACTCAAGATTCGCTCACGCGCACACCCCTTCGCTCGACTCGCAGGAGCCTACCAGAGATGGTGGCCTTAGATGTGTTGGACAAGTTCTGTGAGACGAGTCTGGGAACCATCCGCAACAAGACGGCATTTTTCCTCGGTATTGTCAAACGTCTCCGCACGGAAAAGAACATCCCAGCCAACCCTACGGGTGGCATGGGGCAGGCTTTTGGGGGTGGCATGGGACAGGCATTCGGGGGTGGGATGATGGGGCAGGCATTTGGGGGCATGGGAGGTGGCATGGGTGGCGGTATGGGTGGCGGAATGGGAGGTGCGGGTGATATGTTTGCGTATACATGCATGTGTTATGTGCATGCATGCGTGGCGTACACACATCTGTTTTTGTGTACATGCATATAGGGGTATGACACACATGTAAATAAAAGACGAAAGTCGTAGGATATATATACAAGACGAAAGTCATGGACATATGTAGTGTTTGTGTTTGTGTTTGTGTTCGTTTTTTGCTGCAGGATGCCTGTACTCTCTACATTGCGGGTAACTAGATAGTGCTCAGGAAAGAGAGAGAGAGAGAGAGATGCCATATAACAATGAAATGCAATATATGATGCATGTGAATCGAACAAACTAAATACAGTGGAATCAACAAACAGGAGTGTAATGCGGCAATGCCCAGATTTGGGCGATTTTTACATTACTTGCAAGTTGCTTGCATGTGTATGAATATGTACATACATATATCAATTCACACGTACACATGTGGGCATATTTTAAAACACTTGAACATCAATGCATGTACCTGTCTGTGTGTGTGTGTATGTGTACATACATATACTTGTACGCACACACACATGTGTGTGTGTGTATGTATATATACATTTACATATATTTATGTATATTTTAAAAGTATATTTGCATATATGTATGTGCGTGTGTACATATACAAAGGGATATGTAAATATGTACGTATTTATGTGTGTGCGTGTATGTGTGAATATATACTGCACGAAAAGCTTCTTGGAATCCAGCGGGTGTCGAACCGTCTAACCCGTCTACTGGAAACAAGCGCATATTGACCCCGGCTAACTCATGTTAGTATTACATATCGCAAATGGACGTTGATTCTTTTTAATTGTACCGACGAGTACAGGGGTAGAAAACCCGCGTCCTAGAAGCTTCTTGGGTGGCATATATACATATGAATGAGCTGCATATATACCTTTGAAACAGGTGGCTATGGCGACCCTTACCAAGCGCAGCTGCTGGCACAAGGAATGCACATGGACCCACACGCTCAACTTCAAATGCTGCAACAGCAGCAGCAACAGCTATCGGCTGCTGGCTATGGGTGAGTTGGGAGACAGAGAAGGAAAGGGGGGGGTGAGAGACAGAGCGCACAATTGTCATGTGCGAATCGCAGACAAATGCGCACACGTAAGAATATGCACAAGAAAATGAAGATACTTGTGCAGCATTTTCCGTGCACTGTGCCCCCCCCCAATCATAAGTGGGGGAAATCCATTGCGCACATACGCATGCATGCGCATACACCAGGTTTACATATGCAGCAGGTTTCCATGTGATATCAAATCCGCCAGGTACACAACGTCAGGTTTTTGTGTGTTTCTAAAGATCCGCGTTCATAGCGCCGTGGTTTCCGCGTGTTGATTCGAGCATGGCTCATCGCACACAGAATCAAACGCTCCACACACGCATACACGCTGTCATACACGCTGTCACACGCAGGCAGCCGCTCGAAATATGCACCGACCCCGCCAAACGCACACATAGAACACTCACAAACATACGCGCACACATCAAAATACATCAGGCAATATGGAGGGGGGGGGGGCGAAGGGCTTTTAGGTGGGGGTGGATATGGTGGGCATGGTTACTAGTACTAACCGCGCTCGGCGTATGGCTGCTGCTGGCATGCTGCTGCTGTGGCTGTGATGCTGCTGCTGTTATGCTGCTTGTGCCAACTTGCTTGCCGCCTTCTCTGGCACTTCTCCCGCCTCTGCTGCTACTGCTGCTGCTGCTGTTACAGCTGTTGGTTATGGTGCATGGCACTTTTCGAGATGAACGTCTTCTTGAGCGAGCTTCAAGCGCTGCGTGCTGATGAGACGGGCCAGGGCAAGGCGAGGAAGGGATCTCTGGAGGAGGAGGATGATGGAATTGCCGTCTGTGTGTTTACAGGAGGCCCCCATGATACAGCCTTGGAAATACAAATATTACTAGGGGTGGCTACAGGAGTAGAATCGCTATATTTTCATGAGTATGTGACGACCGATTGCGTGCACGCATACACGCTTACTTGTGTCGACTCTAGCGCTAGCATATGTAGAAAATTACATGACGTGGGCGGGGCACAAGCACATGTATACACTCTGTGTTTCCAGCACTTTGACGTCTGGGTGATAAATAAAATGGGTGAATTCAATTTGACTGGTGTGAATGTTGCATTTTCAGATTCTGCGATGTTACAGTAGCATCCCGGGACATAGAAGCTGCCAGATAGAAACTGCAGTCTGGAATTGGGCCGGTTTCTTCCCTGTGATTGGGTGCGCGGCAAGCTGTTTTCGGTCTTCCTTATCAAAAAATCGGTCTGCCTTATCAAAAATCGGTCTCAAAAATTGGCAATTCTCAAAAAATCGGTCTTGAAAAATCCGAGTCGGTCTTCCTTGTCAAGAATCGGTCTTCAAAAAACGGTCTTCCTTATCAAAAATAAGAGTTATGGAGGGTGCAGAAACTCGCTGGCTGGGGTGGCATTTTTTTAATGGTTTATAGAAACAACGCTGGCAGGCTGGATGCTGGCTTCATCAGTGTTTGCTTAGAAACACGCTGGCTGGGTCATTTCGGTGGTTTCTATGTCCCGGGATGACCCTGTATGATGCAGAGTAACATTCGTATGTACCTGTGCGCTGGGGCGCGCGGCGACGGAGGAGCTCCAACGCTGCCGCGCAATAAGAGCGATAATTCGTTCAAGAAGACTTTGTCTCATGAATATTCGCCCCCAAGACCTTCTTCTATTTCACGAACCACCTCTTTGGTTTAGGAACACCAACTCTTTGGTTGAGGCGCGCCATCTTTCTAAGGCCACAAACTGCCACAAACTCTTTGTCAAAGACTTTGGAAAGTGTCGTTGGTCGAAGTTCACGTCGTGGCTATATATAAGCCGTGAGAATCACGTGAGGTGGGCTCGGCGTCCGTTCAGTTTCAAAGTTCTAATACACGCATCTTGATCGATCTGCATTTGCCTCGTCTGACGCATGTGCATGACGCCCGGCGCCTTTCTCATGTGCGCTGTGTCAGTGTCTGAACGCGTCCATGCGGAGCCATTCTGAAAAGCTCGCGATCTCCCGAAAGGGGTCATCGCTATAAGCCATGGCCTAGGGGTTCGTGTCGGCGAGAGTTTTAGCCCCAAACCACCGGGCTCCCGGGCCCATCCGATCTCAGGATCATTGATAGACAGATTGGTAATGTGGGAAAAACAGAAAAATGTACATATCTATCTATCTATCCATTCGAGTCAATCTATCTATCTAACTATCTATCTATCTATCTGTGCAACTTTGTATCTGTATATCTATTCGCACGTAGGTATGCATGCATCTGCTGTTGCACACATGTGCGCTGATCCTCATACACATATGTATGAGCACCGTATGTAGGCAGGCATACCGGCGGTCGCCGAAGGCGCTCTTGTGCTTCTGAAGTGCACTAGCAAATGCTTGTCTCCCGCCCTGCACACTCGACTCAAACTTAGTCGGTGCGCGTGCGCGTGTACACATACACATCCATACATACATACCTACATACTTGCATGCATGCATGCATGTATATATACATGTGTATGTGTACACACACAACACACATACATCTTGTCTTCTAGGGTGCACCACCAGATCCTTGCTTCACTCCCTCTATTACACCCGACCACACAATGAATTGTATACGCGTGTATGCACTTACATACATACATACATAAATACTATCACACGTACATGCATGCATGCATGCATATATATACACACACACCACACACATAGACATGCACACAAACACACACACACCTACAAATAATGTGTACTAATGAGTCACGCAGTGCCGAAATTAGAGGTCTCAACACAAAACCAAACACGCAAGAGAGAGCCTGAGAGAGAGAGAGAGGGATAAAGGGAAAGAAAAAATCCAGAAGGGAAACCGTGAGGTTTGAAGACCCCACTCGGAAAAGAGGCATACTTTGAACAAGAGAAGGCATTTCAACGTGAAGACTCAGAAAACACGGGCATATGTTATATTCATTTGTTTACACACTCACACACACCGTGACATACCTATATATACTATGATATAATATGATAGTCACGGTACATATATGTATATATGTACATATATATGTAAAAATTTGTACACGTAGGTATACCAGTGTGTGTGTGTGTGTGTAAACCGTTACAAATGAATATAACATGTGTATAGTCGGGTCATCGAACTTCAGGATCAGATCTCTGAAGGTCTGTCACGGTACCGTAACGGGCAATCTTCAGGATTCCACAGTGACGCTGACTTCAATCAATACTCCGAGGTAACTTTTGAACGGATTCCATACATGCCAGAATGAGTTCACTGTGACAAAAAGACAGCTAATATGGACGGTCGCTACCGTGACAGAATTCCGTGAGGTTTGCGATGCACGCAGACGAGAGGAAGGTGGGATGTGTGAATGATAACCAAAGGTGCTCCTCAATAAAACACCAGCCGTATATACAGGGGCCGTGAAACTTGAAGCCGTAACGGATTCCTTCTTACAAGTTCTAGAAGGTGTTCTATGTATAAAGCGAACTGGTGATGTCCGAGTCCCCTGTCCACACGAATGACCCTTGAGTGGCATCAGCAATGGCCAGGCCGCAGTGGGTCGTGTCTATAGTTTACCGGCAAGACGGAAACGGATTCGCTCTCACACAGTGGTATGATACATCAGGAGCGCAACAGGGATGAAGCATGAATCCTGTATTCATACACACACTTGACACCTCATCAGGCGCACTTTCTGTGCGCCTTCTGTCCTCGGCAGCTGGAGCCACACGTGCGCCCTCTAGGTGCACTCTCTTGTGCGCCCCCGTCTTCAGCGGCTGGTATCATGACTCCACTGACAACTCATACTACAGAACTGGGTCTGTTCCGAGTCACACGTGCGAAGCCGAGAGCGCTACGCAGCGCCCTGCACGTCGACGACTGGTGATTGGGACTTCTTCAAGTTCCCCTGAAATTAGCGGCAAGGGCGGTGACTGGTGCCGATGAGTTGACCGAGGGGTGTTATGACCGCATCGGAGGGAACTTTCAGGGTTTACAACTGACAGTGTAGAACAAGATTTTGGACATCGATGAGGCAATGGTGATGGTCACGGTAAACTTGTATGTCCTGCGTCCCCAGGATGAAAAAAATTGACGGATTCCTGTCAACTTTGTCAATTTATCGTCAATAGGTATATTTTGAAGCAAACACTCGGAAAATTCCGAGTGGAAACTCATAAGTGACGAGAAGGGAAGAGAGCAGACACAGCCGCCCGCCCAACACTCTCACTCAAATAGCATCCCGAGTCTCTCAACAAACTCGTTAACATATTTTTCCTCAAGTTCATTTTTACAGTTGGTTCGAACTCAAGACACCAAGAGCAAGTGTGCGTGCGCGTAACTGTGACAGTCGCCGCACCAACAGTCATTGGCGCGCGTTGGCGAGGGGCGTTTGGCCCGAGCCACCGTGCGCCACAGCGGGAAAGACATCGACTTTCTCAGATCAGACAAGTAGTTGTTGACTCTGAATTCCATACTTTGTCCGAATTCAAAAGAGAGGGTATTTACCACCTTTTTCTAAAAATAAAACACTTCTGTTTTGAAGTGTGGGGTCCAGACCGGACCCTGGCCAGGAGTCCGACCCCTGTGCCACGCGACGGCTCCGGGGCTATTGACAAGAGTGTGTGTGAGTACATTGAGAGAAGTTTGGGGCCTGTTCGCGGCAACCTGCCTCCTCTACTTCTTCTTTTTGCCCTTCTTCCCGCCTTTTTTCTTCGACTTGGCATATGCTTCGCGGCCCTTGTGTCCACGCAACACGTTCTGGATGGCGAGCGCTGCGTCGTTTAGCCGCTTTGCCTTGGCATGTTTTTCCAGCTCGTTTGCTGCCTGCATGCACTCGAGCACAGCGTCGGCCCCCTCGATGAGCCGAAATGCCTCAAAATGATTTTCGAGGCGGCGCATGCGCGCCTTTTCGGCAGAGTACTGCTCCGTGAGCGACACGATTTGCTCGTTCAACTCCTCCATTGCTGTGTCGTAGCCTTCGATGTTGTCTCCCACCTCGTGCTCTTTTTTACTCGACAGCTTTTTCAAGTTTTTCTCTGCCTCCATGTTGTCGTTTTTCGTCTTGGCCAGACTGTCACGCAACCCCTTGAGCTTTTTCTCGAGCCCCTGTACCTCCACCTCGTGAGCATCGCTGTCAACCGACGAGTTGCCCTCCCCCACAGCCTTGCCCGCATTTGCTGTCATCTGTTGTAGCTCCGCCTTTTCCGCTTCGAGCGCAGCAATCTGGTTGTCGCGTGCCTTGACAGCCTTTTCGCGGTCGCGCTTCACAGTGGCAAGATCCTTTGTCAGCATGCGTTCCTGGTCTGTCAAAGTGCGCTCGCGCGCTGAGACATTTTCAAAGTGCTCCTTCTCTGACTTGTCCTCCTCCACCGAGGTCGAGAGCGAGCGCAGCGTCTGCTGCCGCAGCGTGGTGAGCACGTTTTGAAAGCGCACAGCCAGCGCTGCCTGCTCCTGGTCCACGCTCTGCTGCAGCCGCTTTTCGACGCTGGGATTGCGCTTCAGGAACCGGCAGATCTCACGCGTGTTCTTGCGCAGCCGCCGCGCAATGTCGAAAAAGTCGTGCACAATGGCGTCCTGTGCGTCGTGCTGCTCCGAGTCTGCTACAAACTCTGAAACTGGGCCCTCCAGCTGCGAGGCGAGCACGCAAAACTGCTTCTCGAGCTCGCGCTGCATGACAAAGAAGCGCTCGTTTTCCTGCCCTACCAGGCTGGCAATGTCGTTTGCGTCGGCCAGGGTCTGCGGCGTAACGCTAAATGCCATCCGCAGGTCGACCATCAGCTCGTCCAGCACCGCACAGATGCGCTGTGCCTCGACGTTTGTCAGCTGGTATTGCCCACTCATATTCGCCATCGTGGCGCCCGCCGGCGCCCCAATCAAATTTGATTCTGCCCGCCCGTCACGGACCACCTCAGTTCGCAACCAACAGCACGCCCTCACTATCAATCACTGCCACTGCGATCACTCACACAATCACAACCAACAGTACGCCCTCCGTGTCAATCACTGATGCTGCGATCACTGATCGCTTGCATGATCGCAGCGGCAGTGACAGTGTCTGCGGTCAACGGACATGCAATCCACGAACCGATTGAAGGAACACATATTAACACGAACTGCGCACGTGTCGAAAATGGCATCAAAGGCGAGAGAGACGCCGGATGTGGCAGGCAAGAGACTGCAGGCGCAGCTGGACGCGATATGCCCCAGCCTGCAGGTATGTATGTATGTGTGTGTGTGTCTTTATTGGGCGTGATGTCTTTGTCTCTATTGTGATTTGCAACCTCGAGGGACGTTGCTAACAGCCCAATACCACAGCCGGCGCCGCATCCGCGAGGATACCCTGTGAATCGCGACGAGATGGACGAGTTGTGTGAGGACGATGATGAGCGCAGCCGCCTGCAACAGGTTGGTAGACGCATGGCCTAGTTTGCATGCCATGCTAGGTTGCATTACATTACATTGCCATGCCCGCGCACTCCGATTGGATCCCACACTCCCCCCTGCCAGTTGTGCGACCGCCTTGCCCGATGGCGTGCTGGACCCACCTCACCGACCGCTGCCACTGATAACGCCTCCATGACCACAGGCCATTGATAGTAGCGCACAAGGAGACTGCCCACTGTGCCAGCGCGTGACGCTCAAGCCCGAGTCGACGGGGCTTGCAGCGCAATGGAAAGTTGACTTGGCACGCCTGGAATGGACACTTGCGCATGTTACACCCGCCTGCCTTCACTGCTGCACTGCCAGCAACACCGATGCGCTGCTCAATGCAGCACTGTCTGTGTCAGATAGCGCGGGCGAGGCCGCTCTGCAAGGTGTCTCGGTGCATGTGCTCGCAGCAAACGGGCACGCACAGGATAAGGGCGAGCTCGTGCAGGCAGCACTCAACGTGGGGCACAGCATCAAGATCTTGGCAGGTAACCTCCCGTGCCGCGTTGTCAACGTCAAAGACAAGACTTTTTTGGCCCCGGGAGAGGTGCCTGCACTATGCATAGCAATGCTGGCCTCTGCGCGCGCGGGAGGAGGCAAACAGACAGTTGCCAAGTCCGCCGCCAAGAGTGTTGACATGGGAAAAGACAGTGCTGCAAAGAGGAAACGCATGCAGGTGGAGGAGGAGGACTCGGGAGATGACTCCGGGGGGGACTCGGGCTCGGGGGAGGAGGAGGTGAAGGTGGTCAAAGTGAAGACGCCTTCAAAAACACCATCCAGCACTCCCGTGAATGCAGCAAAGAAGCATGCGAAAACACCGGCCAAGACCCTGTCTTCAAAGACACCCGCCAAAAAGACCCCATCTTCAAAGACACCCGTCAAAAAATCGCCTGGCAAGACCCCTAGATAAAAGCGTGGCATCGCACAGCGAGGAAACAGGCCGGGATCATGTCAGTGTGTGAAGAGGGGGTGAGGAGTGGGCAGTTGATTGCCTTGGCCGAGCAGAGGAGGGCGCTTCAAACTTAACTAACAACTTGCACCACTCGGGTTACCTTTGCTTCCGAGAGATTTCATGCACAAGCCAAGAGATTTTTAGTGTGCACGAAGATTTTCTAACCCTGTGTGCCGAAATACTCTCTATTTGTGGCGCACTTTTTTGAAAAAAAACTTCATGATTACCCTGGGCGCGAAGAGGTGACCCCTTCGGTGTTGCGTCACACACATCAGTCGAGCGATAGAGCGCCCACAAACAAGACTTGCCACCGCGCGTCCAGTGAGCAACGCCCACGCACGAGACCTTGTCACGAATCAGAACGTTTAGTTTAGGCCCCTTTTAGGTCAAACGTACCTTTTGGAAAGTCTTTTTTTCCAAGCCAGTTCGCGAGCAGCTTGCAATTTCAGCCAGCAGTTCATATTTTCCGTGTTTACAAAAGAAACGTTAAATGAGAAGGGACTGCCTGAGAGCAAAAACATGACGGATGGGCAACTGCACCGCTGAGCCTCAGCGGTTGCAGTTGCCCATCAGTCATGTTTTTGTCAGGCAGTCTTTACCAATGCACTCCCCTCTTACTATGACCCAATGCACTCCCCTCTTGACCGCATTACTCTGGTCCACTCCAGTGGGCACGCGGCGACGTCGGGCTAAAGCCCTCCTCCGCCGCGCGCCCCGGCTCAGCGGTTGCAGTTGCCCATCCGTCATGTTTTTGCTCTCAGACAGTCAAGTTCAAGTTGGCAACTTTAATGAATTCTGTTTGGCGTCGGCAATGCGCATTAGATTCCTGACAGCCTGAATGAAAGAATACGAGTCTTCCTGGTCTTGTCGGTTTCGAATTTACCCGGCCCGGGAAGGCCTTGGATGATTGCATGTCTGGGTTCACTGTGACGTTCGGAATCGGACAGCGTGGCGGGCAGTCAGGCTGTCAACATCTCCAGGAACTTGAAACATGAAACCTTGAAGTTCATCAACCTCAACGAGTTTCCGACTTCAGGTCAGAATCGTGACTCTGTTTGAGCACCACGTATTGCACAAATTCGTGGCATGAAAAATAGTCCGAGTCCAAAAGAGAGAAAGATACAGACCAGGGGCGGGGGGGGCATGACATGGAAAGGGCTCCTGGATCTCAGTCACTGAGTGGGCTTTCCAACAGCAAGAAATACCGTTGCAAAGAAATTCAAGGTCCGAGTTCGTGCGCTGGTTTTGGTGGAGTTCGTGCACTTATTTTTGTCACGAGTTTTGATGCTGGGGCGCGCAGCAGGTCCGCAGTGGAAAGGCATAAAATTTGACAACGTTAATCTTACATTTGCTTGTCCGAGGATGTGCTGCGCGTGGCCGTTTTGGGACGTACTTTTACATCCTTTTGCTGCTATGCGACCATGTTTGCACATGGTGATAGCAAAAATCGTTGACATGCATGCACTGATGCCTGCTGGTGTGTGTATGGTGTGGTGTACCTTGTATTGCAGGCATTACAGCGGCGGTAGTGCTGCTTGGAGGTGTACATGCCTTCGTGCCCCCGACGTTTTCACGCGCATCTGGTGAGATACAGTCGTTCGTTTTAAAAATGCATCGCTGTCCTCACCCCGCACCTATGGATACACGCCGCTTGTGCATTTAATCGATAGTGTGTCTGATAATAAAACAACTTCACTCTTGACCCCACAATAGGCTTGAGGCTTCGCAATGCTCAACCTGCAATTTCGACCCGCCAGATCCGCACAGTCGGTAGCCGAGCAACTGGAGGTGTGTAGATGTGCGGTAGCAATTAATTTGGATTGGGTGTCTGTCCATTAAAGCATGCCTGTATGTCTGTATTGCACGAGTATTTCTCGCGTGCGGGCGTTCCGACCTGCAAATGTGCAGGCCAAGTGTAGAGCACTTAAATAAATATTTATTTACACAGGCGGCATTCAGTCGGCACGTATGGTGACGCAGGAGCTGGCCGAAGCAGTGCAGCATGGGGTTTGTTTGTGTACG
>Ga0105054_10006986_pt1 | contig 15529 bp, 12 predicted proteins | sample BON02_FD_78091 | JGI IMG/M metagenome (GOLD analysis project Ga0105054, IMG submission 78091) | Freshwater microbial communities from Lake Bonney liftoff mats and glacier meltwater in Antarctica - BON-02 (megahit assembly) | ecosystem: Environmental > Aquatic > Freshwater > Ice > Glacier...
GCACCAGCGTGACGCCGGCAATCCAGAGCAGCACGGCAGCCGCCGCACCGCCGATCGGGCTCATGGGTCGATGGGACAACCACCGCCCGGGTTTGATGAACAACGGGGCGGCCACCGGCAGGACGATCAGCGCTGCCAAGAACGGCGCTTCGTCGGCGGCGAGCCAGGTCAGCACGGCTGCCCACACCGCCAGCAGGCCCAGCGTTCCCGCAGAAGGACGCGGTTCGCCCCGGCGCTGGTGCGCAAGCATCGGCGCAACCATCGCCAGCAGGGCACCTAGGCCGGCAAGGAACGCCACCAGGCCGTAGATCGAGGGTGGCTGAAGGATACCGGGAAGTGTTTCCAGTGCGATGCCGGCCCGGACATAGCCCCAAGCGATGCAGGCCGCTCCCGCGATGGCAATCGGCCATGCGCCGCCAACCCAGGCCAGCAGAAGCGTACGGCCCAGCCCGGCGCCTCCGGCCGCCAGCCAAGCCAGCAGGCAGATCGCCAGCAGCGGTACGGCATCGAGTCCCTCGCGCCGGGACTGCTCCAGGCTGAAGACCAGCGCGCCGCGCACCGACAGTCCCCATGCGTCGAGTACAAGGCCATGGACGGCATCGTACTGGGCCACGGCCGCAACCAGCGCCGCTGCGACCAGCCCGAGCAGGCCGCCGGCCCACAGGGGCTTGCCCGCAAGGCGCGCCGCCGGAAAGGCCAGCACGCCCACACAGAGCAGCTCCAGCCAGTTGATCGTTGCCGGAGCCGCACCGGTCACACCCTGGACCAGCGCGCCAGCCCAGGTTCCCACCATGAGCAGCGCGCCCAGGCCCAGAGCCAGGCCGGGCGCCACGCCCAGGACGACGCGGGCCGCCAGCGCCAGCATCAGACCCAGGGCCATCGGGCGCGCCAGGGTGCCCAGCATGGCCAGCGCGGCGTCGGCAAGGTCCGGCTCGGCAGGCATCGTGCTGCCATTCAGCAGCCAGAGCGCGATCAGCAGACGCAACGCAGCCGCACAGAGCAGCAGGAGCATGGCTTCCGAGACACTTTCGGGCGGCCAGGTCGGCAGCAGGGCACGGCGCAGGCGGGTTTTCTTCATCGCCCCTGCAAGGCCCCGATCGCGCGCGCGTCGATTTGCGTTTTCGCCATGGCGCCCTCCCTCGTGCAGGCCGCACCTTAAGCCAGCCACGAGAGGCTGTACCACAGGCCAGGAAAGGCTAGGATCGCCACCAAACGCGAAATCGAAAACGGAGGGCTTCCATGTCGCGACCGGTCATCATCACCTGCGCCGTCACCGGCGGCGGCGACACCACGGGCAAGAGCGACAAGGTCCCGGTCACGCCCGAGCAGATCGCCAATGCCGCGATCGACGCCGGCAAGGCGGGCGCCACGATCTGCCACATCCACGTGCGCAACCCTGAGACCGGCAAGCCGTCGATGGAAAAGAGCCTCTACGCCGAGGTCGTCAAGCGCATCCGCGACAGCGAAAGCAACATCGTCATCAACCTGACGACCGGTCCGGGCGGCGGCTTCATGCCTTCGGACAACGACCCCATGGCCAATGCCCTGGTCGGCGCCCTGCGCAAGCCCGAGGAGCGCACCGCCCACGTCGAGGAACTGCTGCCCGAGGTGTGCAGCCTGGACGTCGCGACGATGAACTTCGGCGAGCGCGCCTTCGTCAACGTGCCCCAGCATCTCGAGATCATGGCCAAGCGCATCAGCGCCGTGGGCACCAAGCCCGAGCTCGAGGTCTTCGATGCCGGTCATGCGCGCCTGGCCAGCAAGATGGTCGCGGACGGCCTGATTGCGGCCCCGCCGATGTTCCAGCTTTGCCTTGGCGTCCCCTGGGGTGCCCCGGCCACGCCGGAATCACTCGCCTACATGAAGGGCCTGCTGCCCGAGGGTGCGCTCTGGGCCGGCTTCGGCATCTCGCGCGCGCAGATGCCCATGGTCGCCGAGATCGTCAACCAGGGCGGCCATGTCCGCGTCGGCCTGGAGGACAACCTCTATCTCGACAAGGGCGTGTTTGCGACCAACGCCCAGCTCGTCGAAAAGGCCGTCAGCATCATCCACCTGCTGGGCGCCCGCCCCGCCGAACCCGACGAGGCGCGCAAGATGCTCGGCCTGCGGGGCACCCAGTGATCACGGCGGATATCTCGGGCAAACGCACGCTCGTCACCGGTGCGGCTTCCGGCATTGGCCTGGCCACCGTCGAACTGTTCGCACGCTGCGGCGCCAGGGTCGCGCTCAACGACCTGCCGAACAATCCGAACCTGGAAAAGGAAGTCGCCCGCCTGCAGGGCGAAGGCCTTGACGTCATCGCGGCCGCCGGCAATGTCGGCGACCCTCAGGATTGCCGCCGCATGGTCAGCCAGGCGATTGCCGCGCTCGGCGGCCTCGATCACCTGATCAACAACGCCGGCACCCCGGCGACCAAGCAGCCTGTCGCGCCTTCCGATCTCGACGGCATCGACGAGGGTTTCTGGGACCGCGTGCTGTCGGTGAATCTGATCGGCCCCTACCGCTGCGTGCAGTCGGCCGCCGAAGCGCTCAGGGCCTCCAAGGGGGTGGTGGTCAACACCGCATCGGTCGCCGGCATCACCGGCACCGGCTCCTCGACCGCTTACGCTGCGACCAAGGCCGCACTGATCAACATGACCAAGGCGCTGGCCAAGGGCCTGGCGCCCGACGTGCGCGTCAACGCCATCGCGCCCGGCGTCACCGACAGCCCCTGGGAATGCCGCTGGCCCGGCGATCTGATGCCCGACCGCATCGCGAAGATTCCGCTCCAGCGCCCGGGCGTGCCGACCGATTACGCCGAGGCCATCCTGTTCCTGGCCGCCGGCGGCGCCTACATCACCGGCCACACCCTGGTGGTCGACGGCGGCGTGACGCTCTAACGACGGGCACCCCCCCACAGACGTCGCGGGGATCAGTTCCCTCTTTCCAGGTCTGCCGCCGCCAAGCCGTCGACGGCGTGTCCATGGCGCTGGGGCCTGGCATCTGCGGCCTTCGCGGTGACGCCATGCCAAAGCTGCTGGGCGCTGTCGAGAAAGTCGCGCACGAGGCCGACTTCGGCAAGATCACGGTGGCAGAAGACGTATTCGCTCGCCACCAGGCGTGATTCCGCCACCACGCCGACGATGTCGAGAGCCACCAGACGGGGATCGACGCCGATCTCCCGGTCGAGCACGAAGCCGACGCCCATGCCCTCCGCGACCGCTTCCTTGACCGCTTCACGGCTGCCGAACTCCAGCGTGTCGCCGAAACTGAGGCCGGCTGCCTCCATGGCGTCGGAGAGCAGCAAGCGCGTCATGGAACCCGGCTCGCGCAGCACTGCGGTGTCGCCCGCCAGCGCGTCGAGCGGCACGCTGCGGCGGCCGGCGAGCGGATGGTCCCGGGCGACCACCGCACGCACGGTCTGGCTTACCAGCGGCAGGCTGTAAAACAGCGGACACTCGCGACTGGGCTCGCTGCGGAAGGTCGCGATACCGATGTCGAGGCCATGGACCAGGATCGCCTCCTTGAGTCCGGACGAATTGGCGATGCTTGCCTCGATCCCCACGGTGGGATGTCGGCGGCGGAAGGCAGCGACCGTGGGCACCAGCACAAAGGGCGCGCAGGCGCCGATTCGCACGCTGCCGTGCTTGCGATCGCGCAGGCGATCGATCAGCGAATCGGTCTCGCGCAACAGCCTGCTGAGCGTGGAAACCGTGGGAAACAGGCGCAGACCGGCCTCGTTCAGCTCGAACCGGTAGCCGTTCCGGGTGAACAGCGGGTGGCCGACATCGTCCTCCAGCGCCTTCACCTGCATGGTCACCGCCGGCCGGCTGACGCCAAGCGCCTGCGCTGCCGCGGTAATGCCGCCGTGGCGCGCAACGGCGTGAAACGCGCGCAATTGAGCAAGGTTGATCGACATCGAGGAACCCTTCGTCGGCATCACCTCCCGCCATTGTACATTGCAAAGCAATGCTTAACAAAGATGTCACAGTGACAATCTATGGTTAACGGGTGCCGGGACGTCTTTGTTGTCCGGCACCGGTCCAGGTCCGGCTTCGGTACGGGCCGCCGGCTCCACACAACGGTCCTGGGAGGACGCCATGATGACCCTCTTCGAGCGCAGCCGACGCGCGCTGCTTTCCACCCTTCCCGCTGCCCTGCTTGCCACTGCCTTTTCCGCCGCGATGCCCGCCGCCCACAGCGCCGAGGCTGGCGAACTGGTGCTCTACACCGCATCGAACGACGAAATCGAAAAGGTCGTGATGGAGGCCTTCCAGGCCGCGCATCCCACGATCGACGTGAAGTCGATCAACATGTCGACCGGCCCGATCACCGAGAAGGCGATCGCCGAGATGGGCAATCCTCAGGCCGACGTCATCTGGATGGTCAACAACTTCGCGCTGGAGAAGCTGAAGCAGTCCGGCGCGCTGCAGCCCTACACGCCCCTGAACCTGGCGGTCGCACCTGCCTTCATCGATCCCGACGGCTTCTGGTACGGCCACGACGCCACGATCATGGCGATGGCTGTCAACACCAGGATGCTGGCCGAAAAGAACCTGCCCTTGCCGACCGACTGGACCGACCTGATCAACCCCATCTACCAGGGCCAGGTCAGCATCGCGGCGCCGACCAAGTCGGGTACCGGCTACACCATCATGGCCAACATGTACGACATGTACGGCTGGAACTTCATCGACAACCTCCATGCCAACATCTTCCAATACAATGATTCGGGCAGCGCTGCGGCGCGTCAGGTCGCGGGCGGCGAGGTCGCGATCGGACTGAGCTACGACACCGCCATCCTCCAGCAGGTCCAGGCCAGCCCGGAAGTGGAAATGGTGATCGGCCGTCTCTCGCCCAGCGTCATCGAGGGCGGCGGTCTGGTCGCGGGCGCCCCCCACGAAGCCGAGGGCAAGCTGTTCATGGACTGGCTGTTCAGCGAGGACGGCCTGACGGTCATGGCGCCCTATGTCGGCATCGGCGCGATGCCGGGCGTCGGCAACATCGATCTCTCCACCGTGACCCTGTGGACCCTGCGCCGTCCGATCGACGAAGATGCGTTCAAGCAGGACTGGTCCAAGCGGTATGAAGGCTGATCCGGCAACCGCGGCGGGAGAATTTCCCGCCGCGGCTCAGGCTGGACAAGGCGACGTGCCGGCCATCGCGCCGGCCGCCGCTCTGTCGTTTCAGGCCATCGTCAAGCGGTTTGGCGCAACGGCAGCGGTCGACGGCGTCTCGCTGGACGTCGCTGCCGGCGAGTTCTGCGCCCTGATCGGGCCAAGCGGCTGCGGCAAGACGACCCTGCTGCGCATTGCCGCGGGTTTTGTGCGCCAGGATGAGGGCAGCGTCGCCCTGCTGGGGCACCCGGCCGACCGCCTGCCGCCCAACCGCCGCGGCCTGGGTTTCGTGTTCCAGTCCTATGCCCTGTTCCCGACCAAGACGGTCGCCCAGAACATCGGCTTTGCCCTCGCCCTGCAACGGCGCCCGCGCGCGGCGATCCGCGCCCGTGTCGATGAGCTGTGCTCCCTGATGGCGCTCGACGGCATGGCCGGGCGCTATCCCCACGAGCTCTCCGGCGGCCAGCAGCAGCGCGTCGCGCTCGCCCGCGCCCTGGCGAGCGAACCCCAGATACTCCTGCTCGACGAGCCGCTCTCGGCGCTTGATGCGAAGATTCGCGTGCAGCTCCGCTCCGAAATCCGCCGCGTCGTTGCAGAACTTGGCGTCACCGCGCTCTACATCACCCATGACCAGGAGGAGGCGCTTGCCATCGCCGACCGCGTCGCCGTGATGCATGGGGGTCGCCTGCTCCAGAGCGGACCGCCCATGGAGGTCTACCTGCGGCCGGCAGATCCCTTCGTTGCCTCCTTCGTGGGGACCACTAACCTGCTGGATTGTCGGGTTGCCGATGCCAATTCGATCTCGATCGCCGGACGCAGGAGCGCGGCGCGTATCGTCGCCGTCAATGGCCATGCGGCAACGGGCGTATCGGCGCACCTGGCCCTGCGGCCCGAGCACGTCGAGCTCCTCGACGACCCGGACGCCCCCGGCGCGTTGCCGGCGACGCTCTCGGCCGTCACGTTCCTGGGTCCCATCGTGCGCCTCACTCTCGTCATTGGCGGAACCATGCCTCTGCTCGCCGACGTGCCGGCCATCGCCTGGCTCGAGCAACGTCGCGAGCCCGGCGCGGTGCTCGCCTGGCGCCCGCGGCCGGGCCTCGGTATCGCCTTCGAGACGGGGCAGGACGCCTGATGGCGCGCGCCCTGCCCGCGCGCCGGTCGGCGCCATTGCTGCTCGCCACCCTCGTCGTGGGGAGTCTGGTCGCGGTGTTCATCGCCATGCCGCTGGGTGCCATGCTGATGAGGAGCTTCGAAATCGAAGCCCCCATGCCCGTCACCACCCTGTCGGAGCTGACCGGCCGGGCGCTCGATGCTCTCCCCCCGTCGCAGCGCGAAAGTTATCTCGGGCAATTCGATCGCGCGACGCCCAAGGAGCGCATGGAAGCGATCGCCGCTGCGCTCAAACTTTCAGGGTTGCCGGTGGGTTGGGACCGCACGGCAACCTTCGACCGTCAGATCGTGGCGGCCCAGACAGCGCTCGATATGCTGCCTCCGGACCGGCGCGGCGCGGTCGAGGCCCTTCTACCCCTGACCCACGTCATGCTGCACAGGCGCATCCCGCTCGCCTATGCGGTTCGGGAAGCGCTGGCGCCGGGCGATGTCGTTGCGCTGCGTACCGGGGTCAGCAACAGCCTGGGGCTCGACCATTATCGCGCCGTCATCACCCAGTCCCGGCTGCGCGGTGCCGCACTCAACTCGCTGCTGCTGGCCCTTGCGGTGACGGCCTGCGCCACGCCACTTGCCTTTGCCATCGCCTACGGCATCAACCGCGGGGCGGTGCGGGGAGCCGGCGTCGCGCGCTGGGCCGTGCTCGTCCCGCTGGTCTCCCCGCCGGTCGTGATCGCGACCGCCACGATCATGCTGTTTGGCCGCAACGGGCTGGTGACCAAGGGCCTGCTCGACGACGATCTGGGCCTGATCGATGCCGACGTCGTGAACCTCTACGGCTACTGGGGCGTGGTCATCGCCCAGATTCTTTCCTTCCTGCCGGCCGCTTTCATCGTCTTTGACAACGTTCTTTCGCGGCAGGATCCTCGTCTGGAGGAAGCCGCCGCGAGCCAGGGTGCGACGTCGTGGCAGGTCTTCACCCGGGTCACCCTGCCGCTTGCCCAACCGGGCCTGGTGCGCGCCGCGACGCTGGTCTTCATCCTGTCCCTCACCGATTTCGGCAACCCCATGGTGATCGGCCAGAACATGACCGTGCTGGCCGGCGTGCTCTACGACGAGATGGTCGGATTCTCGAACACACCGCTTGCCTCGGCCATCGCGGTCTGGCTGATCGCGCCTGCCCTTGTGATCTACTGGCTGCTCGGCCGGCTCGGCCGCCGCATTCGCTTCGAGACGCCCGACCATGGCCAGGCCGCCGAGCTGGCGCCGCCGCCCGGCCTGCGCCCGCTGCTGACCGGCCTGACCTGGGGCAGCGTCCTGGTCACGGTCATTGTCTACGGCACGATCATGATGGGTTCGGTGGTGCGCGTCTGGGGCCAGGATTTCAGCCTCACCTTCGCTTATTTCTCGAGCAGCGACGCGGTGGCGGGTTTCGTTTCGGAATACGCCGGCGTCGAGCCGGTGTGGACCAGCGTCCAGATTGCCGCCACCGCCGCCCTGGTCGGTGGCCTGCTTGCGGTCGTGATCGCCTGGCTCGCCGAGCGGGTCGGCGGCCGCGTCAACGAGGCGATCACCGCCATCGTGCTGCTGCCCGCGATCCTGCCGGGCGCGGTCTTCGGCATCGGTTACCTGGTGGCATTCAACGCGCCGTTCGGCTTCGCCGACCTGTCGCTGAGCGGCACCCGTGCGATCCTGGTCCTCAACATCATGTTCGGGCACCTCTATGTCGGCGTCCTGGCGGCGCGCGCGACCCTGCGCCGGCTCGACCGCTCGGTCGACGAGGCAGCCGAGATTCTCGGCGCCGGCCTGGTGCGGCGCTTCGCGCTGGTGACCCTGCCGATGATGCGCCGGGCCGTGATCCTGGGCACCTTGTTCGTCTTCATCGACGGCATGTGCACCTTCTCGGCCGTCGCCTTCCTGGAGGGTCCCGATCTCGACCTTGCATCGGTTGCGATCTTCCACAGCGCAAGCGTCGCCTACTACGGCATCGCCTGTGCCATGAGCACGACGATCCTGGCCGTGGCCCTGGCCGTGATGGCCTTGGCGAGCGCTGTGGAACGCTGGTCGCCGGGACGCTTGCCGCGTGTCAGCGCACGACCCATCAGCCGGGAGGCCGCAGCATGAGCCAATCGACGAATCGATCCCTGCTCGGACGCGATGCCGACGCCTTCCTGCATCAGCGCAACTCGACACCCGTCGACGGCAGCTTCCGCGCGGTCGAGGGGGTCTGGGCCGAGGACGTCGAGGGCCACCGCTTCATGGACCTCCATGGCAACACCTGCCACAACGTCGGCTATCGTCATCCGCGCCTGATCGCGGCGCTGAAGGCACAGCTCGACGAGCTGTCCTTCACGCCGCGCGGCTTCACCAACGAGATCGCCGTCGCGCTCGCCGAACGTCTGGCGGCGCTGTGGCCCTATGGGCCGGCACGGGTTCTGTTCGGCCTGTCGGGCACCGACGCCATCGAGATGGCCCTCAAGCTCGCCTTCGTGGCAACCGGCCGCCACAAGACCCTGGCGTTCGAGGACGCCTGGCACGGCGCCGCTCTGGGCGCGCTGTGGGTCGGCGGGCGGGCTGCCGAGCGCGAAGACTTTCCACCCCTTGAAGGCTGTCGCCACGTCCCGAGCTATTGGCAGGGAAGCGGCGGCGAGAGCGCCGCAAACCTCTGCATGGAGGCGATCCGCAGACACCTGATCGACGAGGGCGGCTTCGCCTGCCTGCTCGCCGAACCGTTCGACAGTGCTGTGCGACGGCCGCCAGCCTGGTTCTGGCCCCAGGTACAGGCGCTGTGCCGGCAGAGCGGAACCCTGCTCGTCTTCGACGAGATTCCCAAGGGCCTGGGCAAGACCGGTCGCCTGTTCGCTTCACAGCATGCTGACGTGACGCCCGACATGAGCGTGATCGGCAAGTCGCTGGGCGGAGCCGTCGTGCCGCTCTCCGCCCTGATCGCCCGCGCGGACCTCAACGTGGCAGGCCATCGCGCCATCGGACACTACACCCACCAGAAGAACCCGCTGCTGGCACGTGCCGGGCTGACGGTGCTCGACATCATCGAAGAGGAGGGCCTCGTCGAGGCGGCGCAACGTCAGGGCGCGTTGCTGGCAGCCGAACTCAAGGCACTCGCCGCACGCACCGCCTTGCTCGGCCGCATCGAACATCTCGGGCTTCTGGTGGAGGTCGAGATCGCCGCTCCCGGCAGCGGCCCGGCCCTACGCCAAGCCTGCTTCCGCAGGGGGCTCAACCTCAGCCTGTCGGGCGAGCGTTACCTGGAGCTGTCCCCGCCCCTGACCATTACCGATGCAGAGATCAACCGGTGCGTCGCGATGCTGGAAGCAGCGGCCCAAGACGTTGGCCTGGCCTGCGCTCTTGGCAACTGAATGCTGCAGCCCACAACAGCCGTCGTCCGGTCAAACCGGACCGTCGCGGGGGGAAGCGAGACGCTTGTGCTAAAGGTCGAGTGTCAGCGAGGGCGACTTGGCGCGGCTGCAGCAGACCATGATGAACTCGCCACGGGCCTTCTCCTCGTCGTCGAGGACGAAGTCGCGGTGGTCGGGTTCGCCTTCCAGCAGCACCGTGGCGCAGGTGCCGCAGATCCCTTCCTCGCACATCGTCTCGACATCGAAGCCGTTGGCGCGCAGCACGTCGACGATGGACTTGTCGGCGGGCACGTCGAAGACCTGGCCGGTCGAGGCGATCTTGATCTGGAAGGCCTCGTCGGCGTCATGGGTGACGCTGGCATCGACCGAGAAATACTCGCAGTGCACCGTGCCGCGCGGCCAGTGCGCGCTTGCCTGCTCGCAGGCGTGCATGAAGCCGGTGGGACCGCAGTAGTAGATGTGGGCGCCCTCGCGCACGTCCTTGAGCAGGGCGGTGATATCCAGGCCATTGGCCGGGTTGCCGTTGTCGTGATGGAACTGCACCTTGTCGGCGAACGAAGAACCCTGGATCTCCTTCAGGAAGGCGGTCTTTTCGGGCGTGCGCGTGCAGTAGTGCATCTCGAAGCTTTCGCCGCGCGTGGCCAGCTCCCGCGCCATGGCCAGCATCGGCGTCATGCCGATGCCGCCGGCCAGCAGGATGTGGTGCTTGGCGCCCTCGTGCAGCGGGAAGTTGTTGCGCGGCGTGCCGATGGTCAGCGTGTCGCCTTCCTTCACGCTGTCGTGGAGATAGGCCGAACCGCCACGCCCGGCGACCTCGCGCAGCACGGCGATGACGTAACGGTCGACATCGCGGGGATCGTTGGAAATCGAATACTGGCGCGGCAGCCCGTTGGGCAGCTCGATGTCGATGTGGCCGCCCGCCGTGAACATCGGCAGCAGCTTGCCATCGGGATCGACCAGCTCGAACGAGCGGATATCGTCCGCTTCCTGGGTGATCTTGTTGACCTTGACCGTCAGCTTCGTCATCGCATGCTCCTTGGACCGTGGCGTCCCTAGCACAAGGCGCGACGGCGTGCCATGCGGTTCGGACACCTACTCGGTGGCGGGGTTACCGCTGATATGGGCTGGTCGGCCGGCGATTGCCAGCCGTCGACCGTTCGGATGGTTGGCGCAAAAGAACTAGGCGGCCAGACGCTGGGCGATCTCGGGCCAGACCCGGTGCGGTCCGGTCGGTGCGGCCACTGCAACCTGCTTCACGGCGGCGACCGCATGGACCCAGTTGTGGGGCGCCCGGCAGGCCCGGTATTCCTCGAACGCGGCCTGCTGCAGCTTGTAGGCATGCATCTCGCTGGCGTCCTCGCGGCAGACCAGGCGGGCGGTCAGGGCGAACAGCGCATCGATATCGTGACCGGCCCGCACATAGGATTCGGCCAGGCGCACCGCCTCGCGCACGCCGTCCTTGGCGACCAGTTCGTTGATCCCGACTTCCAGATTGGTGACGTCGTAACCCTCGATGCCCAGCACGCAGGCCTCGATGGCTTCCAGCAGGACCGGAGCGGACGCCTTCTCCAGCGCGCCATGGCCTTCCTGCCAGTCCCAGGAGAGGGTTTCGTCGAGGTAACGCACCTCGTAGGTCCAGGGCCAGCCCAGCAGGCTCATCAGCTTGTTGGTGAACGAGACCTCCGGGAAGCCGATCAGGTAACGGCGCGCCGCCGCACCCGTGTGGATGTGGACGTCGAAGGGGTTGTTGGAGTGCGAGCGCAGGAAGATGCGTCCGCCGCCGACCGAAATCGCCTCGATCGTGCCTTCCAGCGAAAGGCCCTTGCCCATGTGGCGCGCAATGGTTTCGGGCAGCGAGGCGATGACCCTGGTCTGCCCGATCTCGTCGGCCAGAGCGACGATCGCGGCATCCTCGTGCGGCCCGGTCTGCTGCGGCACCCGCTCGGCGGTCAGGCCGTAGGTCGCCACCAGCGCCTCGAGTTCGTGGTAGCGGTCGTAGAAGACGATGCCTTCCTCGACTGTTGCGCGGTCGAACTCGCCATAGGCGTCGAAGGAATGATGGCGCGAAAGGTAACGCACGGCCGGGCGCAGCAGGATCGGACCGTATTGCCAGCCGATCGCATCGAGCGCGCGGCAGGCGTAGATGCAGTAGAGGAAATAGTGGTCATCGAGCGAATTGCGCTTGATGGCCTCGGGCAGCAGCGTGTCGAGAATCTGGCCCGTGCTGGCCTTGGCGCAGGCGACAGTCACCGCCCGTTCGGCCAGGCGCGGCTCATGGTCGGTCAGCGCCTTTCCCAGCCGCTCCAGCACCCGTTCGGCCGTCACGTCCATCTTGAGGTCGTCGAAGGCGACCATCGCGGCCGGGCCCATCGAGGGCAGGTTGGTATGTTTGTTGGCCAGCGCGACACATTGCAGCACCGGGAACCGCCCCGGTTCGCCCGCCAGGCGCGCCGTCATGCCCATCACCGCGTGAATGCCGGCAACCGGGTGGATGGGGCCGCCGTGATGATCGGCCGGCAGTTCGCAGGAGCGCGAGACCGCAAGGGCCGCCGCGGTGATCAGGTCGCGCGGGTCCTCCCCGGCGTCCAGGCGCGCCAGCGTCTTTTCGACGATCTCGCCCCGGGGCGTTTCCTCGATGAAACGGACCCGTTCCTCGACGGCGGCTTCGAAGCTGACCAGACGAACCATGCGGACCTCCACAGCCATGCGGTGGCCGACCATCGGTCGACCGACTCGGTGCTAGAATACGGCAATCGGAAAGGCTTGTGGATTGCCAAGTTCCGGGCCGTTCTGTAACCCGGCGCCTCATCCGGCAGGCGCGGACTCCCCGACTTCGCGGCACAGGCGCAACGATGGCCAAGGCTTCCCCTTCTCTCGATGTTGTGGTTTCGGCGCTGGGCGCACGTGGCGACGGCATCGGCACGCACGAAGGCCAGACGCTCTACATCGCCGGCGCCCTGCCGGGCGAGCGGGTACGGGTGCGGCCGGGGAAGGCGCGCAGCGAAGGGCGCGAGGCTGCCCTCGTCGACATCCTGGACGCCAGCCCGCAGCGGGTGATTGCGCCCTGTGCGCATTTCGGAACCTGCGGCGGTTGCGCGGTGCAGCATCTGACAACGGCGGCCTATGGCGCCTGGAAACGCGATCAGTTGATCGAGACCCTGCGCCGGCGCGGCTTTGCCGATCCGCCGGTGCTGCCGCTCGAAAGCGCACCGCCGGGCGCGCGCCGCCGGGCACGTTTTGCCCTGGCGCCATCCCGAAAAGGCCTGGCACCCGCCTTTCGCGCGGCGCGCAGCCACGATCTGGTCGTGCCCGACCACTGCCCCGTGCTCGACGACGCCCTGCTGCCCGCCGCTCGTGCGCTGGCAGCGATCCTTGGCGAGCGTGGCGTCCTCGAGCTGGAGGTCACACGCACGCTGGCCGGTATCAATGCCATGGTCATCGCCCGCCGCCCGCCCACCCCCGACGAGAGTTTCGACCTGGCCGACGTGGCCGAAGCCTCCGATCTGGCGCGGATCGCCTGGCGCGAGGAAGGCCGCCCGCCCTACCTGCTGTCCGACCGCCGCGCCCCGCGCCTGGTCGCAGGTACGGTCGAGGTCGCCCTGCCCGCCGGCGCCTTCGTCCAGCCGACCGGCTGGGGCGAGGCCGCCATCGGCGCTCGCCTCAATACGATCCTGCCCGATACAGGCACGGTGGCCGATCTTTTCGCCGGCTGCGGCCTTCTGGGCTTCGCGCTCGGCCCCGGCCGGCGCGTCGAGGCCTTCGAAAGCATCCCGACCATGGTCACTGCGGCACGGCAGGCCGCCCTTGCCGCGCGCCTGGCCAGCTACCGCGCGGAACAGCGCGACCTTGATCGTGCGCCGCTTGATGCCGCCGCTCTGGCGCGTTTCGATGCCGTGGTGCTCGATCCCCCCCGCGCTGGCGCGCGGGCTCAGGCCGAGGCGCTGGCCGCATCGAACGTGCCGGTCATCGCCTACGTCTCCTGCCATCCCGGCAGCTTTGCCCGCGATGCCCGCACCCTGGCCGACGGCGGCTACGAACTCCTTTCGCTTGCCCCCCTTGACCAGTTCCTGTGGTCGCATCATCTGGAGCTTGTCGCCCACTTCGCACGGCGTTGACGCATCGCGTCCCGAATGCGATGACGGACGGGCCGACAACGAACACCCATAAGGCGAGCAGGAGAACAGACGTGCCTTCGCCCATCACGCCGGAAGGCTACGAGCGACTCCAGGAGGAGTTGAAGCGCCTCAAGAACGAGGAGCGGCCCGCAATCGGGCGCGCTCTCGAAGAAGCGCGCGGTCATGGCGACCTCAAGGAAAATGCCGAATACCACGCCGCCAAGGAGCGGCAGGGCATGACCGAGGCGCGCATCCGCCAGCTCGAGGGAATTCTTGGTGATTCCCAGCTTGTCGACATCCGCCGCCAGCCCACCGACCGTATCGCCTTCGGCGCGCAGGTCACTGTGCTTGATCTGGAGACCGAAAAGAAGACGAGCTACCAGATCGTCGGCGAGTTCGAGTCCGACCTCGACCAGGGCCGTATCTCGATCGTCAGCCCGCTGGCGCGTGCCCTGATGGGCAAGTCCGTGGGTGACGATGTCGTCTTCACCTCGCCCAAGGGCGAGCGCGAACTCGAAGTCACCGCCATCAGCTACTAGAAACCTGCTGCCCGAGCCCTACAGCCGCATGTCCGCGGCCGTGGTGCCGTTGGCCGAGGCATCGGCGTACTTGGCGTAGGCGGCGATGTGATAGGCGTCGTCCCGCATCGTGGCGCGCACGCTGGGCCGCTCCTGCATGGCCGCGAGCCATTCGCGCAGGCGACCGCATTCGGGCGGCAGCGTGATGCCGCGGTATTCCTGCAGCACCGCCAGGCGCTCCATGTGCGGATAGATCGCCAGATCGGCCAGGGTGAGCTGTTCGCCCAGCCACCACGGCCCCGAGCTGCGTCTGGCCAGGGCCTCGCGCTCCATGAAGGTGAACGCCTCCAGGATGGTGTCGCGGTAGAGCTTCTGCTTGTCGGGATCGTCGCGGGCGAGCAGGACCTTGTAGGTCGCGGGCACGAACCTGGTGTCGTCATGGGCGATCCAGATGCGCATCGCCGCGCGGTCGGCCGCCGTTGCGGGTGTCAGGCGCGGTTCGGGAAAGGTCTCGTCGAGATACTCGTTGATGATGTTGGATTCCCAGATCCGTGTCTGGCCATGCAGCAGCACCGGCACCTTGCTGTAGGGCGACACTTGCGCAAACCAGGCGGGTTTGTTGCGCAGGTCGATCTCGACCATCTCGCAATCGAGCCCCTTCTCCAGCAGCGTCAGACGGGTGCGCTGGGCGAAGGGGCAGACTTCCGCACTGATCAGTTTCAGATCCGATGCCATGAGGCGCACTCCCGTCGTTGCCGGCATCCCAGACTAGAACCGCATCCGTTGCGCGCCTACTGCCGCACCGGCGGCTGGGGTTCGGGTCCCGGCGGCGGCACGGGACGCGGCCGGCCCCGGCGCATCGTCTCGCGATGCAGGATGTAGAGCCCGGCGCCCACGATCAGCACGATGCCCGCAGCGGCCATGGTGTCGGGCAGCGTGCCGAACACGACAAAGGCCGTGAAGGTGGTGAAGACCACATGGATGTAGGACAGCGGGGCGAGCAGGGAGGCCTCGCCCTCGGCATAGGCGCGGATATGGCTGAAATGGGCCATCAGGCCGAAGATGCTGATGCCCAGCAGCAGCAGGCACTGGTCCAGGTTGGGCGTCTCCCACAACCAGATCATGGGAATGCCAAACAGCGTGGCCATGCCCAGCACACTGTAGAACAGGCTGGTGCTGGTTGAATCGGCCATGCCGATGCGCCGTGTCAGGATGGCGTAGACCGCCGAGAACATGGCATCGCCCAGCGGCAGCAGGTACATCCAGTGACGCACGCCCATGCCCGGCTGGATGATCAGCAGGGCGCCGGCAAAGCC
>Ga0105054_10006992_pt1 | contig 15517 bp, 14 predicted proteins | sample BON02_FD_78091 | JGI IMG/M metagenome (GOLD analysis project Ga0105054, IMG submission 78091) | Freshwater microbial communities from Lake Bonney liftoff mats and glacier meltwater in Antarctica - BON-02 (megahit assembly) | ecosystem: Environmental > Aquatic > Freshwater > Ice > Glacier...
AATCCAGTTTACAACGCATTTCATCGAAATTTTTGTTGTGGAAACGAAACGATTCGTCGGTAGTTTTGTACACGTGATCTTGACGCGGCAAACCTGCGGCCAGCGCTCGAGCAAGGCTGCGGAGAGCAAACGCCGAGCGCTAGGAAATTGTTTTTGCGAGCGAATTTGCTATATGTTCCGGGTATCAAAATATAGAAGAGACTGAGATCTAGGTCTGTGCACAACTTCGGGACTTGCGTTTGGAAAACCGCAGCGCAATGGCAAAATCCGATTTTTCCTGCGTCGAAACACGTTTTTTTCCCGGAAGTCGCCACTGCGCTGCGGTTCTCCAAACGCAAGTCCCGAAGTTGTGCACAGACTTAGATCTCAGTCTCCTCTATATTTTGATTTTAGGAACATACAGCAAATTCACTCAGAAAAATAATTTCCTAGCGCTCAGTGTTTGCTTTCTGCAGCCCTGCTCGAGCGCTGGCCGCAGGTTTGCCGCGTCATGATCACGTTTACAGTACTACCGACAGATCGTTTCGTTTCCACAACCAAAATTTCGATGAAATGCGTTGTAAACTGGATTCCACTGAGAATCCGCTTTCGTTCGAGAAATACCCAACCCAACCCTAACCACTGGGACACGGCAGTTCGGATAAAAATGTTCTCGAGGGGATAGGAGAAGACGACAATAGACTTGTAAAAACACCACGGCCCTGCGGGATTGCCCTGATGAGAGAATTACGACTGGCACACGAATAGCGTCGAACCGATCGGGCTTCCGCCTTAAGCAGTGGGCCACAGTGGTTTCAATATCTAATTAGATATTGGCATCCGGTCTACACACTGCGGAGGTGCGCCAGAGTTGGATGACCACACTTGGTCTACGTATCTAGGGATAGTTGTCCGTGCCGAACCTCCCAGACGTTAATCAGATACCACCAAGTTCACCGTGTGTTTTGCCTTTACGAGAGAATTAAGGTTCCCGAACCAATCAGTCTTTCACCTTAACTTTGGGTTCGAACCAATCAGTCTTTCACCTTAACCACTGGGTCACGGCATTTCCAATATCTAATTAGATATTGAAACCACCGTGGCCCATTGGTTAAGACGGAAGCCTGATCGGTTCGATTCCAGTCGTGTGCCAGTCGTAATTCTCTCACCCCCACCCAATTTGAAGACACTGCCATGAATCCTTTAGAGTCTGTGAGGACCACAATAGGTTTGTCGTGGGTGAAAGAGTCTTCGAGGGCCAGGCATGCTGCCGCAAATTTGGCCCTACCGGACGAGCCGCCGCCGGTACCTCCACCCACCCTGCAGCATCTGCCTCCTTTGGTATCGTGTCAGTTAAAGCCTGCTCCCATTCCCGTACTGCCTTTCGAGCCGTCCGTGGCACATGACTCACTCATCTGTGACATGACTCATTCATATGTGACATGCATCATTCATACGTGACACAAATCATTGGTATGTGACATGACTTTTTCATATGTGACACGACTCATTCATACGTGACATAACTCATTCATGAGTGATGTGACTCGTTGTATGTGACAATACTCATTCATACGTGACATGACTCCTTCATACGTGACATGCCTGATTCGTAATCCTTTTCGCTGATAATGTCATTAATCTAGCGACACATTCATATGTGACATATGTGACATGAATCATTTACATGACGAGATATGCCATGTGAGCCATTTGTAATCCTTTTTGCTGTTGAAGCTACTGATTTTGCACTTCTGCATCTTTCGAGGTGCCTTGGGCTCAACAGAAACTCCCAAGGTGAGCTTACATAGCATTAAAAACGGATGTTCTGCCATCTCAACAACCGTGGTGCGCTGCTCCATGCTTTTATAGGCGAGAAAACTCGCGCGAAAAACGGCGAAAATGGATTATTGTTACGGGTAGCCTCCGTGGCCAAGCACGAGTGCGACCTAGAGACAAACTGGATGAGGCCTGCACCAACGCGGATGATCAGATGATGCTTGTGCAACACCACATCGGCGACCGCGTCATGAGCTAGCGTGGATTTGGACGGATTTCTTGAGCAAACAGCGTTGGACAACTGATCTATAAAAGCACTTGTTGCTTGGCGTGGGGGGTTATTTTTGACAGAAGGAAAGATAGGGGTGTTGTCTGTGTCTTCTCTATTTTTGACGCGAGTGGGAGTGTATGGGTGTGTGTGTGTATGTATACGAACGCACACACACACACTGCAGAGATGGGGTACTTGGATGTGAGCCCAGAAGTCGGGATGAGACACCTGGAGGGCCCAAAGAATGCAGATGGACTAAATTTCGGCATGCATATATTCGTATATGTGTACAAAGGACACATGTGTACGTATATGCGAAGAGGCGGGATGAGATCTTGGACTAACTGCTTTTTCCTTTAACATATTTTTTCTTCCGAAAAAGAAAAAGCAAAAGATGACCGATAATCTCAAATTTCAATTCCTAAATTTGAGCGCATAGACCCTCAATCAAGGGTACTAAACCACTACTTACAGTAATTAAAGCAATCATCATCGTCACCAACATATTTCGAAACTGATGCATTGCAACGTTCACAGCATATATGTCAGTAGCAAGGAAACGTATGAACAAGCCGAGGCTGCATATGTAAGAGGCAAAGAAACACTATAGCATAACATCCTCTCTGACACCTTGTACAGCCATGGCCTTTTAAACCGACCCACTGTGGACTTGACTGCTGGGTGTTCGCTTCGGAAAATGAGAGAAAAAATATTCGACTGACAGTGTTGAATGTATATGTATGTTCTGTAGGGCATGAAATGTATTTATATGGTATTTAGAATTGTACAATATATATATGTCACATAAAGCTTATATGACATGTATATGTCCTTCAAAGATATATGTTGTATAACAAATAAGTTTTTAAAGAAACTATATGTTGTTTAACAATATATACTATTTAAGAATATATATTTGTTTAACAATATATGTTATTTAACATTATGTGTCGCTTAACAAATATGTTCTTTAAGAATCTATATAATGTTTAACAATATATGTCGTTTAAGAATATATGCTGTTTATGAATATTTGTTGTTTGACATTGTATGTTGCTTAATGCTTATACAAAATACCTATGTCGGATCAAAAATTAAGCGATGTAAACTAAGTCGATAAGAGTTAATCGACATTTATATGTTGTTTGGGTCATTGTGACATATAAACACATTCTGAAACGAAATATGTCTACCAGTGTAATTTCCTGATACTGATGTGATGATTTTGAATTATGCAGTTGGTCTCGACATGGCTCGTGATGGGATGCAATGCAATACACAGGGCGTGTGGCCTTGTAAATTGCCTATTGACAGTCTTCCTCTACAGCTTCTCGCCATGTCGCCAGACCTCATAGATGACTTGAGCAAACAGCCACGCCGAAATTTTCCATTGATACTTGTAGGGTGACCCACGATAAGAAACAAATCACTGATGAGTGTGATGGGGGAAAAAAAAATATACATGAATTATAATAAATTTGAAATTCACAAAATTATCAAAAATGACGCGCCTATCAGGCCTCGTGTGTCCCCACAAAGGCCCGTCATCAACCTGTTTGGGAATCTAGTGACACGGTACACGTGGACCATTGAGAGTGTCAGACTTTTAGTAGGTCTCGCAGGTTGAAGTATCAGAATAGTCAGGCAATTTGAAATGAACATACACATAACATCACATAGATTGATTCAAAGTTGGAAAAGTTTTGCGCCGGTACAAGTGCGTGGGATGGAAACCCTGTACTGTGTGATGTGATGTGGTGGGTTTTAAGCGACATAGTTGACGAAGGAGTGCGACATGAATATGTTCATTAAAAATTGAGCGACATATAAATGAGGTATAAGATGTATAAATATTTCCTTTCAAAATTAAAGGACATGTATGATTACTTATTTTACATATGTATGTCGTTTAATTGAAGAAAAGTGTTATATGTTGTAAAATTTTTATATGTGTTCATATGTCGTATAAAATTAAACGACATATGTTTACCAGCATAATTTCCTGATGCAGTCCACCGCAAATGCGCTGGGTGAAGAGCGTTGTAATACTAGGTGCAGCAAATACTACAAGAACACAGAGCACGATAGGTATGGAGGCGTACCGTGGATGTGCGCACCGGCTGTATGTGGTACCGCGCCAAGGCGTAAAACATTTTAATTTAGGTCACAGTCATCCATATACCAACAAGGCCCGCACAACATATGTCATACTCACCCGGGCAAGTACTACATCTCTAACGTGCGCAGAGTCCCCCAAACACTTCACTGACGATTCAAAAGCTCTGAAGTGTGTTTGCACCTGTGGGTTTGACTGCAGGACGCTGAGTTGAACATCCCGCACGCTACCCGGAGAGAAATATGGTGCTGCCCAGCCCGACGTAAAGATGTTGTACCCCCCGCTCGCTCAGTGACAAATGATTGCGCAAGCTGCCCTGTGAAACTCAAGACTGTCCCAAGAGTAAGCAGCTTGTGCAGTGCAGTGCACGTCGCACATACAGGCTCCCCTTGACATAGTCTGAAGAAGCTTATCTCAACAAATAACCAATCTATGCAGTGCCATCCTTGGCAGCTATTGAGACGAGGCCCAGTATAGGAGATCATCCTTGATCTTCCTTTTGGTTCTTTCCAATAAACAACATTATCTCTCTCGAGGCCCAGTGGCTCGTGGTCAAAATTATACACACACATGTACACGTACACTGACATATACACTTCCTCGTGCTTTTTGTCACGTAAGAGAAGAATGTTGTCTCTGTCCTGTTTGCAAGAAAAAGAGAAATGGTTACATTATTAAATCCCTTGTTGAAGTTCAGCAGGGAAGACATTTCGTCTACAATTTCCCTGTGTTCACAAGGAGGGCACCTCTCTCCTTTTCTTCCTGTTTTTCCGCACGGGGAGACATTACTGTTCTGTCTCATCATGTCACTTTTTTTCAGAAACAGAGAGATCTTGTTCTGCCTCTTGTTCTCACGGAACAAGAAGGAGATCATGGTCTGTCTATTCCTTTTTGTTGCCAGGAAGAAGAGTTTTCTCTTCCTCTGGATTTTTCAGCAAAAAGCAAAACTTGCTACTACTCTTCCCTGATCTGTTCAAGGAGAAAAGTAGACTCTTCCTGATCTGTGTTGACATCAATGAGGAGATATTTCTCTCCCTCTTCCAGTTTTCATCAAGAGGTGGAAGTGTCTGGAGAACTTGCTTTGTTACTTCCTGTCGTACGTAATTGTGGGTGGATGATGTGTTCGTGAGTAGTACTAGAGGGCAACACATATGTGAAGAATGTGGGGCGCTTCGACAGACATCCAGATGATTCTTCAAGTAGAACGCGAATGTTGTCTCAACCGCAACCATCAGCAATTCGTTGCCTCGTGCCCATTCAACAGTACTCTGACTTTACACCTCGCACCGCCTACAATGTACGCGCACCTGTTTCAAGTAAACAGCCAGTAACACACGCACCACCCTTCCAGCGCCTATCTCCCGCCAACGCCGAGGTTCCCCAGAAAAGATCACGATCTGCTTCTCCTCACTCTGTCATCACAATTCATCAGAGTCCACACACACCAACAACCAGGACTGAGGCAACCGTGCACGTCAAATACCTCCTCCAGCCAAAAAAGCAGGTGAAAATTTCGGAGAAAACAAGGGTGGAACCAATAAAGTGCCAAATCACACTCATGCTGGTCAGCATTCACGCTCAAACATGTGGTTGTGCACGTGTAATGCTGCATCGTTAAGGATATCTGGAACAGGGCATCCCTACAAGACACATCACAGACAGTGTGCTCATTACAAATGCATCAACGACATGGGTCGCCCTGAAAATATCACCTGGCCTGATCATCCAGAAGTGAGAAGTTCGCATGTCTTTTATCGGGTTGGTATGGTGAAATATTTGGGCTCAGGTGAATGACAAGATTCAGATGGGCAGCACTATGGAAAGTGCAAATCAGGAAAAACTCCATGGGTCCAGCCTGGGAACTGCTTTGAGTGTTGATGCTTAGGGGTATCAGACGTGGGGGATCTCGGGATGCTATTCGGTGGCTAAGGATGCGTCTGTATAGGGTTTGCGTAAGTCCAGGGATGCGAGCCAACCAGTCAAATTGTAGAGTGTTAACCTCAGTTGGCACGTAGAGTGGTTCTGGGCGGTGGTGTACCTTTGGTAGGACTGCAGGCAGAGCTACGCAGCCCGAGTGGATATACTCCCAGAGGTTTTACTTCGAGCCCAGGTCGGGAGGCAAAGTACGGATTTTTGGGGTTTATCACAACAAACAAACAAACAAACAAACTGACAGGGGACAAGCCAATGGACCCATGTCTTCCACCGACTGAATTCTAGCGCACACAGTGACTACTGTATGTGTTCAAGACCCTTGCAGAAGTCCAAACACACACACACAGTGCACACTGTATGTGTATGTATATAAATGTATTTGTATGTACGCGGGCAACGCCTGTACAGGCCTATATCGCCCCTATACAGGCGCACAGATACGTACATATGCCACTACGCCTCCATACAGGCATACACCCGCCCACAGCCCACATAGACAACATGTAAGCGTATGCATGTATCTGTGTCTGTGTACATAATTTTATATACGTATTTAATTATATGTAGAGACAATGTTTACACCTATATATGTGCGCGCATGGTCATGTTTGGAAACCTTGAGAGAAACAGCGCTAACATGTATGATCATGTACACGTGTCATCCAGCGCAAGGCCTCAGAAGAGCGCGCGAAAGGACATATGAGTGTGCATAAACAATTAAAAGAGCGCAGGAGAGCGCTAGACTGCGACACATAGTGCACTGGTGGACAACTTGAACACATCTTTCCTCTCTTTCTTGTCCAGTTTCATTTTTCATTCCCTTTTCTTGTTAATTTTTCTTCCCCGTCTCTGTTCCTTGCCCCCTTCCCAGTCTTCCCTCCTCTGGCATAGTATGGTGTCCTCTGCCATCTGTTATTTTTCCTCTTTCTTCGCACGATTCTATCTTCACCTTTTCTAGTGTTCTCATTCCAATTTCCCTGCCCTGCCCTCCTCATTCCTCTCTTGCTTGATCTCTTCCTTCCCCATTTCCCTCTCAGTCCTCAATCTTTTCTTCCAGCACCAATTGTTTCCTGTTTCCTCACTCTTCACTTCATTTTCTCACCTCTTCCGGCGTTTTCCTTCCCTTCTGCCCCCCTTTTGCACCCTTCTTCCTCCCCTCTTCTCTCCCTCGGCGTCCCTATTCCGGCGCTTCCCTCCCATCCTCTTTTTGAGTTAAATTGCTTTTATTACGGAAACAGTAGTTTACAACCCTTGCTTCAGGGTCTATTTGCTCAAATCCATGTGAATCTGATGACGTACTGACGTACTTTCGGCCGGAATCGAACCGGGGACCTGCGGATAACTAGATTTCTTAAGTGCCACGCTCTTCACCACTGAGCTAAGATGACGGATGAATCACCGAAAATCCTTTAGGACTCCCCTCTTCCCTTTCTCTTCCATCCATCTTCCGGCAACTTCCGGCATCTTCCCTCTCTTTTCTTCCCCTCTTCCATACTATGATTTGTCTTTCCTCCTTCCGCCTTCTTTCCCTTTCTTCTCTCTCTTTCTTCCTTTCTTTCCTCTCACTTCCTTCCCTTTTCTCGTCTCTTCCTTCTTCTTCTGGCTTGCTGCCCCTCTCTTCCCTCTCTTTCTTCCCCTCTTCCCTCTCTTTCTTCCCCGCTTTCTTCCCCGCTTTCTTCCCCTCTTCCCCTTTCTTTCTTTCCTCTTCCTGCACCCATCCCTCTGCCCTCCCTCAACCCCTCACTTCCATCTCTTTCTTTTTCTCTTCCCCCTTTCTTCAACTCTTCCCCCCTCTTCCCTTTCTTTCTTCCCCTCTTCAAGAAGGGGAAAACGAAAAGAAAGGGAGGGAAGAAGGGAAAAGAGAGGGGGAAAGAGAGGTTTTGGGAGGCATTGTGGTTCTTACTACTTTAGTAGGTGGTTGCACTTTTGTTTTTAAAGGTGGGAGGGTCTACTGTGCTCAATACTGCATGTGCCACGTGTTGCAGGATTTCGGTAATTGCGGTATTTGCAGTGTTAGTGAACGATTGTGGAGATATTTTGCTGCTATCAAGTTGTGCAAGTGATTTACGAATGGTGGGTTTGATTTTGGCATCTTTCTTAGCGAGTCCAAACGTGTCAGCGTCTTTAGTTTGTGGGTCTTTCAAGCGCTTGGAATGGTAGAGGGTGCGGGCAAGGGAGGTGTGGGGTGGAGGTTCAGGGACAGGGTTTGGTGAGGTGGGCAAATCCAGATTGTTATTGACAGGTATGTGGTCTGTGACTCATCAAGGGAAGGCATTTTGGAGTACTTGACATGTGCAAATGAGGAGTGCGTGACGTATGGCTATGAGATTATAGTCAAGAATAGAGTATGTGTTTGGTTTTCGGAAAAAGGAGTAGGGTCTATCGTTGGGGGGGGGGACAGGAAAGCGGCCGTTTGTGATAATAAATTCGATGGAGTTGAGCATGGTTAGTAGCAATCGCCCTCTATAGTCTGCGGCTGGGGCAGTGGCCGTTGTGAGGGGAGAAGTAGGGTTGATATTGTCCGTAAGGCGACAAAGAGTGTGTGAGTCTGGCGGTATAATGTGGTTTTCTATTTCTTCGGTGGTTTAGGCGTTAAAGTCTCCTGCGTTTCTATTCTACTTTAATATTGCACATGACGTCATCATGGTTTTGCTTGTATTTGTTGACATTTATCAATTTGATCACACATTTTCACACGCACATACAGAGAGACACACACACAAACACACATGTATTATTAGCGCACAGCAGGAATGTCTACAGCCGGGCACAGGAGTCTGGTTGGGATGAGCAGAAGGAAGGGGATTGTTAGAGACAAAGGCCTAGCAAAAAAAATGACAGCACGCCGAGATCTCTAATCTAAAAATAAAAATAAAAATCCAGCGAATACGGCTTACAGCAAAGCTATTAGACTATGTCGTATGGAGTAATAAAAGCAACATCAATCAATCAAGGGCTGGGACTACGACATTCAAAACAAAGCGATAGAAGATTGACAGGGTCAGGACCGTGACTGAAGCCTAGGGCAGCTGTTGTGTTGACAGGGATCCTGAATGGGTGGACTGAGTGTATGTTGTTGTGTTTTATTCAACTGATACTGGGGAATCGTTACGATCCCAGGTTATCCTCAAAAGCAAGCCAATTTGCACGCACCCTCGATTGAAAATCTCCGACGAACCACCTCACCCTGTCCTCACTGAAAATGTTCAAGTCAAGGTCACAGTGTCGTGCCTTGTTATACAAAACCAGTGCTTCTTCTTCCTGGTTTCTGAGGCCAAAGTTACTTAAAAGGTCGACTGTGACGACCGACCTGGGGCTCAAGCGCCTACACACTGGTTGTAGAAACAACTCTCAGCCAAGCTCACACCGGCTATATCTAACATGACCATTCATAACCCACTTCTGATTTGATTTGTACATGACCGTCACAAGACAGTGCTGGAGTAGCTACTGTCCTGTGGATTAACGGACCTGAGGCTCACGAGCTCTTTGTTTGTTTGTTGTTTCTTCGTGGATCTTTTGCTTTTCAAGGCTCTCACGCTCCCGGAAGGATGGCAGAAAAGGAGCACAGAAAAAGTAAAAGCTCCCAAAATACTCTAGAACCACAAATCTCACCGCAGGTGAAATTGAGGACTCAGATGTGTGATTTCGCATTGAATGTCATGAAAATATCCCGATAACAATATATAATTTCAATAAAACTTTGTGCAATCCTCAATCACACATTTTTTGTCAATTTGACCCGAAAGACCCAGCACCAACTTATATCGCCCATCTTTTGGAGACTCGAGTGTTTAAACCAAACTTTTGAAGATGCGCCCCAAACAAAACAAAGTGGCGAATACCCAATTTAATCACTGCACTAAATGGGTGGTGCGCACCCAATACACCTTGTAGGACCTAAGAAATTGTCCTGCCGACCTAGTTTATGGCCTAGTGGGTTACTTTTTTTCTATCTTTCTTTCTTTGGGGGTCACAGTGGGTATTTCTCGAACGAACGCGGATTCTCAGTGGAATCCAGTTTTCAAGGCATTTCATCGAATTTTTGGTTGTGGAAACGAAACAACTGGTCAGCAGTAATGTAAACGTGATCTTGACACGGCACACAGACGTGTTGTTCATTGCCCAAGTCCGCGTCCTGTGCGCGTCGTTTGCTTGCAGCTATCCCTCTGGTTTGAAACAATAGCGGTGGTGTTCAGCACTGACTGCATGCATACGCCTGGATATTGCATGAATCCACGCGTCAGGTGGTGTTAATCAAGGGACTCTCTGGTTGTATGAGCTCTGATCAACTCTTTCCCACACCTTGCACCATGGTTCCGTCCCAACCCCGGATCCTCTTCTATCTAGTGTTTGTTGGTTTTCCCCGGGCAAAAGTTGTTGTTGCAGTGTGTTGCGCACATTTGCTTCAACCATTAGTACGGAAAAGAAGCAAAATGCAAGAAACTTGACAGATCCGAAGGAGCTACGGAAAGATAGGAGGTCACCTGGGCCGGAAGATAAACGGCCATTTATCCCAAAAACTGTTACGTCTACTAAAAACATCAATTAAAAAAAAAGGCATATCTGGTTTGCGTTCATGAGCATTTGGCCTAAGCGGGTGGTGAGCACCCGATCAATCACCTAGGACCTAAGAAACTGTCACGGGCCATTGCCGTTCTTTGCTTTTTTTCTGGGGTGCCGAATACCCAACTGAATCACTGGACTCAGGCCAAACATTAATGTTCTAACTTTGCTTGTCCCAACTTCTTTTAGTATTGTAAATGATTTTTAGTAGACATAACGGTCGGGTATCGGGGGCTGGTTCGGAAAGAAGTTGAAAAATAAACCCTCACAAATATGGCCATATTTGTGTGGGATTCTTTGCAACTCCTTTACCAACTTCAGTCCGAACTTCAGTTTTTTCTTTCTTTCCCGTACAAGTAGTTGAGGAAAATGTGTTCAACACTCTGGGACTTGTTAGGGTCGACTTGTTAGGGTCGTTGGAACTTGTTAGGGTCGACTTGTTAGGGTTGTAAACAAACAAAGTTGGAAATTTCCAAGATGATTGTGCTGGCGCTCGGCATTGGGTAATCTTGGTTGCTCTAAGAAGAGTACGAAAAATAAATTAGTCAATCGAAGTTTGGACAAGCGAAGTGAGAGTGATAACGTTTGGCATAATAAGCGTAAGGTGCGCATCCGATTAATCACGTAGGACCCAAGAAACTGTCCTGTACCGTTGCCGACCTAACCCCCTCCACCCAACCAAATTTAATCCGACAACTGATATTCTTTTTCATTGTTGATACTCACAAAGTTTCCACCTCCATTCGGGGGGGGTTTCACATTATACTACACAAGCCAAGTCATGAAGAACTTTATTTCGCACGCTCATCGTGCACGGCCCCTGAACGTGTTCGAAAACGGTTCGAATCTGGCTGAAAATAAAATAGAATACGTTTTGCTGACATCCTGAGATGGAGATTCCATCTTTTTCTCAGCAAACCGGGCTCGGCCCGGTTCGCAAAAGTTACCGTTGAATGGGGTTACGGAATGGAATTTCCTTAGGAATAAGGAAAAAGCATATCAGATTCGGGAATAAATTCGATTGGGTGGAGGAGGTAAGGCCGCACGTTAACACTCTATGTTTGCTTGCCCCAATTTCGATTGAATAATTTATTTTCCGTACGTTTCTTGGAGCAACCAAGATTACACAATACCGACCCGCCAGCACAATTTCTTGGAAATCTGCAACTTTCTTTGTTTAATCTCGAGATTTTCCTTGTTTAATCTCGAGATGTATGGGCCTGACGTTGTTGGAGAGTGTTGCACACATTCTCCTCAACTATTAATATGGGAAAGAAAGAAAAAACATGAAGTTGGAAGTGAAGTTGGCAAAGAAGTCAAAAAGAATCGGAAAGAAATTTGGCTATATATATTTGCCACGGTCTCGGATTCTTTTTAATTCCTGTTACAACCTACACATGCTCCGCAAACGTTACGTCTATTCAAAATGATTTACAATACAACAAGAAGTTGGGAAGCGATTGATTGAACATAGAGTGTTCAGGCAGGGTTGGGCTTTGTTCGGAACGAAAGTGCATATTCAGTGGATTCCAGTTTACAAGGCAATTCATCGAATTCGTTGTTGTAGAAACGAAACAAATTGTCAGTAATAATTCAAACGTGATCTTGACGCGGCAAACCTGCGGCCAGCGCTCGGGCATGGCTGCGGCAAACAAACGCCGAGCGCTAGCATTTTATTTTGTCGTACGAATCCAACGGATCTTGCGGCCAAATGCGTTTAAAAATCGGAAGTCGGCCTTGCGCAGCGGCATTCTCTTTGCAAATCCCGAAGTCATGCACAGACCTAGATCCGACTCTCCTCTACATTTCGATATTAGAAACATACAGCAAATTCGTGCGAAAAAATGAAATGCTAACGCTCGGTGTTTGCCTCCCGCAGCCATGCCCGAGCACTGGCCGCAGGTTTGCCGCGTCAAGATCACATTTGAATGACCACTGAACAATTATTTCGTTTCTGCAAGAACGAACTCGATGAAATGCTTTGTACACAGGATTCCCTTACATACACACGTTCGTTTTAAGCAAAACCCAACCATAGCTTATTGTTGAGTCTAAGTTAAGGCCAACCCGCTGTGGGTAAAAATAGTTTGCAATGTTTGAGTGCCGGCATGCATCCTCGGGTTTACTGGTTCCAACAATCAAAACCTAACTACCAAGAAACCGTAGCCCCCAGTCTTTTTTTCTTGGGTGGCAAATACCCCACTTAATCACTGGACTAAGGGGTGGTGAGCTCAACTAATCACATAGGACCCAAGAAACTGTCCCCTACCTTTGCCTAGATGCTAGGGTGTAACAATGGGATAGGGGGAAAACCTTGTATCTTTTCGGGATTTAAAGTTGCCAGATTTTTTATTAGCTTAAGACATGCGCCTCAAAACATGCAGTTTTTATGTACAATAAAAAAAGTGGCAAGTTTAAATCTGTGGCGCCAAAACACAAAGTGGCGAAAAACCCTTACAATTCGACCATCACCGAGCCAAAATATGTTTGAATCCCATTTTTTTTGCATATTCCAAGAGCTCATGAACAGGGGCAAATATGTACACGTTGGTTTATTCGTAAAACATGCCTTGGGAAAATGTTCCTGCGTTCATTTCATCGAATTTTTTGTCGTGGAAACGAAACGATTCGTCGGTATTTCTGTAAACGTGATTTTGACGCGGTAAACCTGCAGCCAGCGCTGGAGCAGGGCTGCAGAAAGCAAACCACAGGCGCTAGAAATTATTTTACCAAGTGAATTTGCTATACGTTCCTCATGTCAAAATGTAGAGGAGACCGAGATCTAGGTCTATGCACAACTCCATCAGTCCAGGCTCAACCCACATTTCGGAAATGTGGGTCGAGCCGGCTCAACCCGAACTTGGAAAACAACACCATGGTGAGGATTTTGGGGCAATTTTGGGCCGTTTGAAAACGTCGAGTTGAGCCGACTCACCCCGAATTTTTTGAAAAAAATACTTGGGTTGAGCCGGCTCAACTCAAATTTTTGAAAAAAATTTGGGTTGAGCCAGCTCAACCCATCTTAAAAAAAAATGGGTTGAGCCTGCTCAACCCAAATTCGTTTCAAAAAATTGGGTTGCACCGGCTCAACTCGAATTTTTGCATGTTCCTAATATCGAAATGTATGTGGAGGAAAGTCAGATCCAGGTCTGTGCATGACTTTGGGATTTGCAAAGAGAATGCCGCTGCGCAGTGCCGACTTCCGATGAATCTTGCGGCCGAACGCGTTTAAAAATCGGAAGTCGGCCTTGCGCAGCGGCATCCTCTTTGCAAATCCCGAAGTCATGCACAGACCTAGATCCGACTCTCCTCTACATTTCGATATTAAAAACATATAGCAAAAAAAAAAAAATTCGAAGTTTCACTGAAACTTCCAATTTGCCATTTTGGAACTCTGGAACTCGTCAACTCGACAAATCGAAACATTCCCTTCCAGAAACAACACCTTGATTTTTGATTTAACGGGGATTGCAGGGGAGTTCATTGGGGGAGTGCATTGACAGGCATTGCGGGGGGATTGCGTCCAAGTTAACGAGAGGGGAATGGTGCCTTGTTTTCCGTTGGTCATATTCCCCTAGTCGAGGTGAGTCGGGCCACCCGGACTTTTACACCCAAACTCGAGCCGGTCATCTTGTCTATTTTCTTGGAAATGTTTTTGGGTTGAGCCGGGTCGACCCCCTTTTTTTCCAGAAAATTCTGATTGAGTCTGTTCAATCCCATCTTTTTTGAAAACGTCGAGTTGCGCCGGCTGAACCCAATTTTTTTCAAAAATTCGGGTTACCCAATTTTTTTCAAAAATTTGCCAGTGGGTTGAGCCGGCTCAACCCGTTTTTGGTCAAAAATTCGGGTTGAGCCGGCTCAACCCGATTGTTTCAAGTCAGGCCTGAATTGTCCATGGCCTTGTAGTCCCACTTTGGGAAAAGTGGACTGGTTCAGCTGGACAGAGACCTGTCCACTGTTCCAACCTGTCCCACCTAATCTGAAGACCCCCTTGTCCTTGTTCCACTTGTCCCACGAAGATCTGAAGACCCCTTTGTCCTTGTCCCACTTGTCCCACGTACTCCAACCTGTCCCAACTTGTCCCATTTGGTTGTACCACTTGTGTTTTCCCAACTCTCTTTTCTCAGATTTGTTTTTGGATTTTTCTTTGTCATTCCAGTTTTCGAAAAACACTTTTGACGCAAAAGTTTTGTCGAAAGTACTATCATGTTGGAGAGGGTAAACAACAAGCAGATCTTCACGAAAAGATCGGAGACAACCGTGACCATACACTCGAACACATGGGTACATTTTATTTAGAGTTTAATTCGTCTACATTGTGACATCAACACACTAAACAAACTTTGTTTGAGAGTACTATACACTGTGCATAAGTCTCACGCACTGTCATATCCCTCGTCGTGGGAGTCATCATAAACCCTTTCGGGATACAAGTCTGGCACGCCGAAACCATGAGCCGGTAGCGCTTCGCTCACTCCTTTGGCTGATATGGATTTAGGAGACATATCCTCTGGGTGCACCAAGTGGAGAAAGTTCATAAGAGCACACATCGACGGCAACACCAAACTTGCAGCACTAAAGTCTCTTTCTATCTACGCTGATGACATGAGATGTGCCATCACGAACAAAAACACTTCATAAAGTTTTGGAAATGTGGTCTTGTGATTGATCCACCATTCGGCTAACTCTAACGCCTAAATATCTTAACGTACATGACCTGCGCATGAACACACACAAACTCAAATGTCTTGCGGCACGAAAGATCTTCGAGCGTGCTGGCAACTGACCGCGACCTGCGCCAGGCCTTCTGACGCCCGGATCACGACTGCCACCTTGCTCTTCATTGGTGTGCTTTTTTGCTGCGCTCCACG
>Ga0105054_10006993_pt1 | contig 15516 bp, 7 predicted proteins | sample BON02_FD_78091 | JGI IMG/M metagenome (GOLD analysis project Ga0105054, IMG submission 78091) | Freshwater microbial communities from Lake Bonney liftoff mats and glacier meltwater in Antarctica - BON-02 (megahit assembly) | ecosystem: Environmental > Aquatic > Freshwater > Ice > Glacier...
CTGGTCCTGGTCCTGTTGGTGCTCACCTGCCGCGGGGTCGCGCCGGGTTCGCTTGGATGCGGATGGCTCTTTCCTAGTCGCCCTTGTATCGGAGGAATCTGGTAACGTTGGCCGACTAGGAGATGTGACTGGGAGAGGTTGCCTGCCGGAAACGCGGCGAGAAGAGCGGGGGGGAGAAGAGAGGAGAGCGGCTTGTAAGGACCTCAGAAAGCTTAAAATGCAACTCGCCGCCAACTCGCCGCCGACTTGGCAACTCGCCGTCGATTTGCCGTTTCGCCGCACTCGCCGTCGGCGGCGGACAACTCGCCGTCTCGCCGTCGAGCCTCCGCCACACTCGCCGCTGCTACCGTCGCCGACTCGCTTTTTGTTGTTTCGTCTTCGGGCTTGGCGCGGTCCAGCACGACCTTCTTCTTCATAGACCATACAACCTCCAAGCGCGCGCGCACCCCAAAACACAAGCACCGCTCCATTATCTCCACGCGAGACCCGACCTTTGAAAGAGACTCGCGCGTCGTCCCCTCTCGAGCAAGGACGCGCGCGTCGTCGCACTGCTCCTCAACGAGGGTGGTGGGCCGCTTCAGGGTTGGCAGCTTACCGGTCGCGCCACCTCAAGCCCTCAACGCGCGCGTTGGAAGGGCCCCCGAGAGAGAGAGACAGAGTCCAAGGAAGAGGAGAGGACGGAAGGGAGAGGGGGCCGTGACCCGCCACAGGGACGCGAGCGCCGTTTGGCCTCACGCGCGTTCGCTCGGCCAGCCCGGAGCCTGGTCGCTGAGCGACCCGAGCTTTGCGAGCGAGAGCCACGCCCCGCGACTGCGGCAAAGAAACGAAAGAGAGGGTGGGCCGCGCCATAACGCCGGCAACGGCAGGCCCCAGGCCCCGCCGGCGCATCCCCGCTCTCGGGCCCCCTTCTCGCCCCCGGACAACAGCGGCGGCGGCAGCCGCGGCGGCCCACTATGGGCGGCCTCTTCAACGGCACCTGCTGCGGCCACCACAACGGCCGCGGACAGGGCGAGGGGGCCGCCGAGGCCCTCCGCCGCGACTACATGCGCGCCAAGTGGGTCTACTGCGCCTGCTTCCTGCTGACCGGGCTGGCGTCCTGGCTGGCGCGCGACTACGCTCCGCGCGCGCTGCTGCTGCGGCCCGGCACGTTCGACTACTGCGCCGTGCCCGCCGACTGGGCGGGAGGGGCCGCGGCAGCTTCTCCTCTCGCGGATGTGCCGACCGTCGCCGCGCCGCCCGCGCTTGGGGGAGGGGGCGACGGGACGGGCGGGCGGGAGGCGGCGGCGGCGCCGGCGGCGGCGCCGGCGGCCGCGCGGCGGCGGCGGCGGCGGAGGGCCGCGCTCTCGAGCGCAGCGGAGGCGCGGGGGGGGGGGGCGGGGGCGGCGGCGGGGGCGGCGGCGGCGGCGGCGGCAGCAGCGGCAGCGGCAGCAGCCGCAGAGCCCGCGACCTCGGCGGCAGCAGCAGAGGCAGCAGCAGCAGCAGCAGCAGCAGCGATAGCGGCGGCACCCGCGCCCACGCCGACCCCCGCATCGTCGCCGGCGCCCGCCGAGGCGCTCGGCCCGCTCGCCAGCATCACGGGCCTGCTCGCGGCCGCCCTGCCCGGCGGCCTCCGCGCCCTGCTGCCGGCGTCGATGGGCGGCGGCGGCGGCGGCGAGGGAGCGGCGGCCAACGGCACAGCCGCCCAGCCCGCCGCCCCGGCGTCCGCCCTCTTACGAAACGAGACGGCGCCGCCGAACGAAGCAGCGGCCGCGACGAGCCCCTCGCCCAACCTCGCCAAGCAGCGCCTCGTCGCTGCGCTCGACCCCGCCGCGCGGCGGCGGCTCGAGGCGTGCGTGGGGCGCCAGGCGGCCGTGCGCGTCTCGTTCGCGAGCGCGGCCTTCTTCCTGCTGCACGCCGCCGCCCTGGCCGCCTGCACGCGGGACAGGGACGTGCGCGCGGGCCTGCACTCGAGCCTGCTCGGCCCCAGGCTCGCGCTGTGGCTGGCCGCCCTCGTCGCCTCGCTCTTCGTGCCGCAGCCCGTGATCGCGGGCTACGCGCACGCCGCGCGCGCGGGCGCCGCCCTCTTCCTCGTGTTCGCGATGGTCGAGTGCGTCGCCTCCTTCTACGACGCCAACCGCTGGCTGCTCGACCGCCAGGCCTGGTGGGCGTGGGCGCTCCTGGTCGCCGGCGCGGCCGTCGCGCTCGGCGGCGGGTTTGCGGCGATCGGCGCCGCCTTTTGGATATACGTGCCGCCGGGGCAGCGGCCCGCCTGCGCGCTCAACGCGCTCTTCTGTGCGCTGTCGGTGGTCGCGGGCGCCTTGGTGGTCCTGGCGCTGTTCGTGCCGGGCAGGCGGCCCGAGGCGGGCCTGCTCACGAGCGGGGCCGTGTTGCTGTACGGGACGTGGCTGCTCTTCTCGGCGCTGTCGACCGCGCCGCGCGGCGCGCCCGGCGCCGACGGCGGCGGCGGCGGCGGTGGGCCAGCGCTGTGCGTCCCCCGCCTCGGGGGCGTGGGCGACCGGGCGACCGTGATCGCGGGCTTCTTCGTCGGCATCGCGGCCGTGTGCTACTCAACGCTCAACGTGGGCACGTCGGCCGTGTGGGGCGGGCGGCCGACGCGGGAAGAGGAACAAGGCGACGAGGCGGGGGACGGGGGCGGGCCGTCGGCGCAAGGGGTGCTAGTGGTTGGCGGCGGCGGCGGCCTTGGGCGCCCCTCTGGCGCCGCCGCGGCGGGGTCTCTCATGCCGGCCTTTATGGTGGTCGACGACGGCGGCGGCCCCGGCGTGGCGCGGTCGGCCGGCGACCATGGCGGCGGCGACGGCTTTGGCAGCTTTCTGGTCGGGGCGCCCGCGGGAGGGGGCGGCGGCGGCCCCGGCGGCGGCGGCGGCGGCGGCGGCGGCGGCGGCAACCGCATCCTAGGCGCGAGCCCCCACCAGGGCGGCCCCGACGGCCTGGCCTCGGTGTACCTCGTGCACCATGGCCACGGCGGCTCGCTCGTCGACGGGGGAGGAGGGGGCGGCAGCAAGGGCGCGAGCCCTGCGCCGTCGCCCGCGGCGCTGCCCCGCTTTGGCGGCAGAGGCGGCGGCGGCGACCGCGGTGGCCGCGCCTCGCCCCTGCCGCCCATCGTCGCCCCCGTCTTTTCTGTGTCGTCCGTCTCGCGCGCCGCCGACCGCCGCGGCCACCGCCTCGCCTACCGCCCGGACATGTTCCACTTGGTCTACGCCCTCGCCGCGATGTACCTGGCCATGCTGTTCACAAACTGGGAGGTGGCCAGCGCCGTGACGGCGGCCGACGCCGCCAACGCGTCGGCGTCGTCCGCGGCGCGTGCGGCGGCGGCGGCAGCGGGCGCCCGAGCGGCGGCGGGCGCCGGGGCGGCCGGCGGCGCCTTTCAGTTTGGCGGGGGGTGGGCGAGCGTGTGGGTCAAGATGGCGACAAAGTGGTTTTGCGAGGCGCTGTACCTGTGGACGGTCCTGGCGCCCGTCCTTTGCGGGCGGTGGCGGGAGTTCTCGTCCGCTGGGGCCGCGTGATTTGCCTGGGCGCGTTAGTTTTTTGTTCGGGTGGCGTCGTCCTCGCCGCCCTGAGCCGCCGCCGCCGCGCGCTCGCCCCTCTCTCGCGCCGCGCGCCCTCTCTCGCTCCTCTCGCGGCGCTGGGCCGCCGCAGATAAGGGCCCTAGCGTCGCGCGCTCTCCCTTCCTCCCCCTCCCACACACATCGACGACCAAGTAACAAGCATACTTTCATACGCGAGTAGCCATCGGGATTCGCGATTGCGCTTGCTGGTCGTTTCTGTCTCTCTGTCCTCATCGCGCTCATTTTCCGGTTTCCATCGTCCGCCTCTTTCCGTTCGTCTCCCTCCCCGCGCGCCCCAAGCCCCTCCGTCCTCCACCCCCTCCCACACAATGGGCAGGATTTTCACGGAGCACCTGCGGGCGACCGCCACCTCCAAGCTGTACGCGTGCCTCGCGTGCGCGACTCCCTTGGCGTCGAGCGACCACCGGGTCTCACAGGTCAGAACGCGTGTAGAGTCATCTCCCTGCCTTTCACGCGCGCGCCCGCGACGCTCCTCGCCCGCTGACCCAACCCGATGCGCTGCTAGTGACCACTGAATCGCGGCGACGTGCTCGGTTTTTGGGCGGCCCGTGCCTATCCGCGCGTGTTTCGTTTCGTCCGGGTGGCGCGCGCGCGCGCGCGGGCGCCCAAAGACCGCCGCCGCTCAAAACAGGCCGCCACCGCTCAACACAGACTCTCCCTGCCCGCCCCCCCCCCGCTTATGCCCCCCCCTTGCCTGAACCTCCGGAGCTCATAATGTTATATCGACCGCCCCCCCCCGCCCATTGCGCGCCCGCGCCACCCGCTCAACCAAATACAAAACCCAAAAACACCCAGGAATTCCACTCGAAGAACGGGCGCGCCTACCTCTTCCACACGGTGCACAACACCATCATGGGCCCCCCAGAGCGCCGCCTGACGACCTCGGGGATGCACGAGGTCGCCGACGCTTGCTGCGTCCGCTGCCTGACTGTGGTGGGCTGGAAATACGAGGGGACCGCGGCCGCGGCCGACGCCTCGCAGGCCTCGGACAAGGTCGGCAAGTGGGTCCTCGAGCGTCCGTGCTTGCGCGTCCTGTGGGCAGAGGCGCCCGACTCGATCGAAGAGCGGCCGCTTCGCGTGCAGCGGCTGCGCGGCCCCGCTCGTGAAGAGCAAGCGCGCCTCGGACCGCTCGCCTGGCACGAAGAGCGCCGGGACGACCAGGCCGAGGCGCGCGGCGGGGGGGCCGGCGCAGGCGCGCCGCCGCCCGCAGGGGCTCTGGGCGGGGCGCCGCCGCTCACGCCGTCGGGCCCGCCGCCCCAGGCGCCGCCGGCGCCCCCGGCGGCCACGGCGGCGGGCGCGCGCGGGCGTAGGGGGCGGTACGTGTCCCCCGTCGCGCCCGGGGACGCCGCGCGGACGCGCATCGCCTTCCTCTCTATCGTGCCAGCGCGGGCGGCGGCGGAAGCGGCCGCCGACGCGGCGGAGGCCGCGCGCCAGGCGCGGCGGGAGTGGCGCGTGGACGCGGCCTACTTCGCCCTCGAGAGGACGGCGGAGGCGGGGACGGCGTGGCAGCGGTGGCGTCTCGAGCACGTGGACGACGAGGAGGACCTGAGGACCGACAACGAGGAGTGGTGGGACTTGGCCATCGCCGACGGCCGCAGCGGGCGCGGAACGTCGGCGGCGGCAGAGGCGGCGGCGGCGGCGGCCCTCCAGCACCCCTGGTCCGCCTCGCCACACCATCGTCTGCACCAGCGCCTGCTGCACCAGCGTTACCGGCAGCGGCAGCTGCAGCAGCAGCAGCAGCAGGAGCAGCAGCAGCAGCAGGAGCAGCAGCAGCAGCAGCAGCAGCAGCAGCAGCCCCCCGAGGCGCAGCCGCGGCCCGCCGTCCCGCCGCCCGAAACTGCCGCAGCCGGCGCGATGCCCCCCCCCGCACGGCGCCCGCCGCGCCTGCCGCGGGTTGCCCTCCCCGCCGTATCACAGCGCCGCGATTGGTGACGGGACGGCGCTCGGGAGGCGTCCTGCTGTACCCCGGCGCGATCGCGTGCTTGAGGGGCCGTGCCTGTAGTTCTTTTCTGATGCTCGAGCCAACGGCCTGCGCAAACGAGAGCCCCGTGGCGGCCGCGGCGGCAGCGGCAGCGACGACAGCAGGGCTTCAGGGACCGGCGACGGCGCGCGGTCATAAACTGTGTGTCGGGAGGTCTCTAGATCGACCGCTCGCGAAAGGAGGTCCCTCGCCAGCTCTGGTTTTTTGGGAGGTTGGGACGCGCCGCTCCCCCTTTTTTGGCGAGGGCGCTCGGCGAAACGCGCTTTTCCTTCAGGTCCGAAAGAGACCGCCAGGCCTCCACAGGTCGATCACACGACCAAAGGAAAGGCACCTGTCAACCATCTCAACCATCATCTCCTCCTAAATTCGTTCTGCTTTTGCCTCAATTTCAAACTCTTTCGACAGAAAGCACCGTGGCTGATCACGGCTCCTTTGACGGGGTGGGCGTCCCCCCGTCGGCGCAGCAGCGGCGATCGGACGAGGCCGAGCAGTTCCTTCCCCCAGCCGCGCTGCTAGACGCCGCCGATGGAGGAAGAGGGGGAGGAGGATCGGCGCCGCCGCCGCCGCGCCTGCCGCCGCTGTCGCTCTCGCCCAACGCCGCCGCCGCGCGCCGACGGTCCGCCTTTGCGGCCGCCGCTGCGTCGCTCGCGCTCGCGGTGTCTGTCGTCGCGCTGGCCGCGGCCACCGCAGCGTACCTGAGGCGCTCGCCGCCGCAGCAGCAGCGCCCGCCTGGCGTCATCGACACCGCCGCGTCGCCCTACACCATTTTTTACCTCGGAACCGGCGGCGGCGGCGGCGGCGGCAGCAGCGCAACGACGGCGGCGGCGGCGACCAGAGCGGCGTCGTCGTCGACGGCGACGGGAACGACGGCGACGGCGCCGAGGACGACGACCAGGATCGCCGCCGGCAGCTGCACCTCGTACGACCTGCGCCCCCAGCCCGTGTGGACCCGCGGCGTCATACCCTTCGACCCCGACGCGTGGGTGTGGCTCGGCGACATGAGCTACCTCGACGACGCGCCCGTCAACTGCGGCGCAGTGCTGGCCGCCGGCGGCGCCGACGAGGCGGCGCGCTTCGGCTGCACGTGCGACGCCGACTGGCTGCGGCGGCCGGGCGGCTGCTTCGCGGCCGACCCCGTGCACGCGGCGCGGCGCGCGGCGCACCAGCTGGCGGTCGCCGAGTACCAGGCGTTCGTCGCGCACATGTGCCCGGTCGATTCTCCGTTGCCGTCATCGCCGTCGTCGTCGTCGTCGCCGTCGTCGTCAAACGCGCAGCAGCAGCAGCAGCAGCAGCAGCCGCCGCCGCCGCCGCCGCCGCCGCACTTCCCTCCGCCCCCCTCGTCCTGCCGCGCGCCGATCCTGGGCACCTGGGACGACCACGACTTTGGCGCCAACAACGGCGACGCGCGGAACCCGGCCAAGGCGCAGATCAAGGAGCTCTACCTGGACATGATCGGCGAGCCGAGGGGGAGCGCGCGGCGGGGCGGCGCCGACGGGCTGCAGGCAGAGTACCGTTTCCTGCGGGGGGCGGGGGGAGGGGGCGGGGGGGGCGGCGGCGGCAATGGCGGCGGCGGCAATGGCGGCGGCGGCAATGGCGGCGGCGGCAATGGCGGCGGCGGCGGCGGCGGCAAAGGAGACGAGGGCGACGAGGAGGCGATCCAGCTGGTCCTGACGGACGGCCGCTGGTTCCGCGAGCCCATGCCCTGCTCGCGGCGCGAGCGCTGGTGCCGCGCGGTGCTGTCGGACTTTGCCGCGTCCTCCTCCTCGGGCGGCGGCGGCGGCGCGGGCGAGCGCCCGCCGAATTTCTTCGCCTCGGACGCCGAGGCGGCCTGGTGCGACGACTTCTTGCGGACGGGCGACCCCTCTGGCGCCATCGGCGGCGGCGGCGGCGGTGGGTCGTGCTGCCGCAAGGACGACGAGTGGGAGGCCTGGTGCCGCGGCCCCGACGCGGCCGCCGCGCCCGAGCGCCACCGGCGCGTGCTGTGCGACCCGCTCGACCCGGAGTTTGCGATGGACGAGGCCGTGCTGCTGCCGCGCGCCTCCGCCGCCGCCGCCGCAAACGCCTCGTCACCCGCCTCTGCCCGGGGGGACGCCGGGGGCGAGGAGGCCGTGTTTGACCTCGCCGCGGCCTGGGACCGCCCCTGGCAGCCGTCGCCGCCGTCGTCGTCGTCCCCCTCCTCAGAGGCGGGCGGTGATGGCGAGCGCGGCGGCGGCGACGTGTGGCGGCGGCGCCTGGTCGAGGGCAGCGACTCGCCGCTGTGCGAGGTGCTCGGGCAGCGGCAGCGCCGGTGGCTCCGGTCGGCGCTCGCGCGCTCGCGCGCGCCGCTGCGGCTGGTGGCGTCCGGCAGCGTGCTGCTCGGGTCGCTGCTGTACGGCGAGCAGGACGACGGCGGCGGCGGCGGCGACGCGGCGTCGGTCCGGCGGCGCCCGCAGGTGTGCTCGGGCGACGACTGGCTGTGCTGGTCGCGCGCGCAGCTCAACTTCTTGCACACGCTCGCCAACGCGACGGCCGGCAGCGGCGGCGGCGGCGGGGAGGAGGAGGGGGGCGCGGGCGGCAGCGGCGGCGGCAGCGGCGGCGGCAGCGGCGGCGGCGGCGGCGGCGGCGGCGGCGGCGGCGGCGGCTGCGTCGTGGTCCTCACGGGCGACTATCACTACAGCGACATCAAGGTGGCGCGGCCCACACCACCAGCCGCCGACGCCGCCTCCAGTGCTGCCGCCGCCGCCGCCGCCGCCGCCGCCGGGCCTCCGTCGCCGTTGTCCCCCGCCGCCGCGCCCCCCTTTACCCCGCCGGCCGCTGCCAGCGCCCTGCGCCTCGACCGCCTCGCCCGCCCCGTCTACCAGCTCATGGCCAGCGGCCTGACCGACTCGACCGCCGCCCGCCACGCTGGCGAGCGGGCGTGCGAGGGCACGTACCGCGAGGACCTGGCCGGCCTGCGGCCGCTGGGCAGGTGCTCTTTCGTCGCGAAACCGGCGTTTGGCGGCGTCGAGGTCGACTGGGCCGCGCGGTGGTTTGAGCTGAGCGTGCGGGACGCGGAGGGCGGGGCTGTGGCGGTCGGGGAGGACGGGGCGCGGCAGCGGGTGCGCGTGAGCCTGGACACGTGCGAGATCCTGGAGATGGGGTGAAAAATGATCGGGGAGAACAGATTGCGAGATCCTCGAGATGGAGCGAAATGAGCAGAAATCAGATCTCCTCTGATCCCCTCGGCCGTGTTGAAACGCGGGGCGACTTCTTTGCAAGGCGCGCCAAACCAAACGCGCCGCCCCCGGCTAGCCGCCTCCCCTCGTCGACCTCCTCCTTCTTCTCTCAGACTTGTGATTCCACCCGCGCCTCGCCCTCTCGCCCTCTGTGGTCCACCACCGAGCGCGCCAAGCGCCTCGAGGAGGGGCAGTCGGCGGGCGCCAACTTTCGAAAAGTTAATCAGTCACTCGGCGCGCCTCCAAGCCCCTGAGCCCGTCGATCAAGTCTTGCCAGCGAGCGCTGAGCGAACCTGATCACTTCTGGGGGGCGCGCCAGCTCCTGAGCTCGTCGAGCATCTTGTTGGCGCCGCCCCCCGGGCCGCCGCCGACGCCGCCCGGCCGCGTCGCCATGTGCGCCAGCACGCCGAGCGCCGACCCCAGCGCCGCGCCCCCGGCCACCGCCACGCGCAGCGGCACGTCGGCCGACGGCTTGACGGGAAATTTGCAGTCGCTCGAGCCGCCCTTTTTGACCAGGGCGTAGGCCGCGGCGGCGCCGAGCGCGCCGCCGGCCACGGAAAAGGCGTCGACGCGCCGCTGAGACTCGTTGTGGCACAGGCGGTAAACGCGATCCTCGAGGCCCGCGCGCTCGGACGTGGCGATCTTGGCGAGGCCGAGCAGCGCGGCGAGGGTGGCGCCGCCCGCGGCGCCGTAGGCCGCGCCGGTCAGCAGCGAATCCTGGGCGGGCACGCCCGTCTTGCGGGCGCAGGCGACCAAGGGGCCTGCGAGCGCGCCGACCAGGGCGCCGGCCTCGGCGCCCTTGAGGGCGACGTGCCCCTCGAGCAGCGCGGCAAGCGTGACCGAGTGCTTGCTGGCGACGTCGATCTCCGGCATGGTTGGTGTGTGGCGGCGGCGGCGGATGGCTGTTTGGTGTTTAATGTCGTTCTAATAAGAGGGGCGGGAGGAGGAGGGCGTCGTGAGCGCAGAGCGGCGTCGGCTTTTTCCGGTTGTGGCGTCGTCGGTTTCGGTTTGGCGGTGCGGGCATCGGCGTCGGCGCTGCCTTGAGAGGGGGGCGACGCCTGCTCGCTGCGCCTTCGATCACGCGTGACAGGCGCGACGGGACCACCTGGGACCACGAGAGGGGATCACCACAGGCTCTCTCTCTTCTTCGCGGGCGAGTCCGGGAGAAGAGGAGGGAATCCGCGAGAAACGAACACAAACGCTCGAGCGCCCAGTGATCCGAATCACCAGGCGCCGATGAGGGGGCGGATTTCTCGGGGCAAAGACCTCCGGAATCGCGCTGCGCCTCTCCTCGACATCTGCGCGCGCCGCTGCGGGGGGACGCACCGAAAGGTTCTGGTGGAAGAGAGGACTGTGTGCAGCAACTGTCAACGTCGCCACAAAGCCACGAGCGATGGATGCGCGCGAGTTGATGGTCGTGTGTACGTGTGTGCGTACGTGTGTGTGTTGCAAGGGTGTGTGTGCTTTTGGTGCGGTTACTCAGGACGGATGCACCCCAATGCCAGGCAAGTCGCAGGCGCCAGAAGCGAAAAACGGCGCGGCGGCTCGTTGCACGCAAGCCCCCCTCAATCCTCTTGGGCCGCGGTTACCATGGCCTCTGCGCGCCGCACCGCCGCCGCCAGGTCCGCGGCAACCTCGGGCCCGCCCACGTCGCCCCCGCCCAGCGCGGCCTTGGTGCGCGCGCCCAGGCTGCTGCGGCGGCCCTCGCCTGCGCCGCCGCCGCCGCCACCGCCGCCCAGCGGGTCGCCGCCGCCGGGCCGAGCGACCGACAGCAGCGCCGCCAGCAGCGCCGCAGCGCCGCCGACGCCGCCCAGGCCGCGCGCCGCCCACACGCCGTCGCTCGCCAGGCGCCATGCCGCCGCGTCCGCCACGGCCCCGAACGCGGCCGCGCCGCCCGGCGCGCCCGCGTACGCCTCGGCGCCGCGCCCGCGGTCCGAGTGGTACGCGTGCAGCGCGTCGAGCAGCGACAGGCGCCCCGCCTGCAGGCGCGCGCGCTCGCGCTCGGCGGCCGCCTGCGCGTCGGGCGGCGCGCGAGAGCGCTGGTGCGCCTCGGCAACAGCGGCGGCCGCCAGGCGGGCGCGGTCCAGCGGGGGCAGGGCGCGGAGGGCGGCGGCGCGGGCGTGCGCGAGGGAGCGGAAGGGCAGCAGGACGGCGCTGCCGCTGACGCAGGCGTCGAGCAGGACGCGGTCGAGGGCGGCGCGGTCGTTGCCGCGGGTGCCGGGGGCGCCCGCCGCGCGCGCGGCGCTCGAGACGGCCGCCGAAGCCGCCGCCGCCGCCGCCTCGGACTCGGCGCCGACGCCCGGCGCGACCGCGCCGCCGCCCACGCGCAGCGCGGCGGGGAGCTCGGCGAACGCGTTGCTGTAGACGCCGGCCTCCTCGGCGGCGCTCAGAAGCTCGACGATGAGGCGCAGCAGGCGCGAGGCGAGCGAGGCGAGCACGGCGGGGTCGGCGCCGACGCCGGCGCCGTGGCGGGTGCTGCCGCGGCCGCCGCCGTCGCCGTTGCCGTCGCCGCTGCCATCGCCGCCGCCCGCCTGGTCGCCCCCCGGCAGCGACGCGTCCAGCTCGCCCGAGCCCAGCACCAGCAGCAGCACCAGGTTGCGCACGAGGTGGCCCTTGGAGCGGTCGCCCGTCCAAGACAGCTCGTCGCGCAGCAGGCGCCAGAGGAGGCTGTTTGTCAGGAGTCGCGCGGCGGCGGCGCGGCGCGCGGAAAAGGGGGCGCCCGCTGCGCCGCCGCCGGTGCCGCCGCCGCCGCCGGTGCGGCGGGCGTGGCGGCCGCCGCGCCCGGCAGGTGCGGCGGCAGCGGCCTGGCCCCCGCCGCCCTCGACTGCCTCGGGCATCTCCTGATCGCCGCCGCCGCCGGCCGCCCGGTCCCGCGGCGCGCCGCCGCCCTCGTCCGCCGCCGCCGCCGCCGCGTCGTCCTCGGGCGCGCTGGCCGCCGCCGACCACGCTTTTAGGCGCGCGGCCAGGTCGGTCTGCAGCACGTCGACCGTGCAGCCGAGCAGGAGGGCCACCGCCCCGGCGTCCGGGCCGTCGCCGCCGAAGCCGCCCGCAGCGCTCGCGCCGACGCCGCCGCCGCCGCCGCCGAGCAGGCCGCTGCCGCCGCCGGCCGTGCCGCCGCCGCCGCCGACGATGCCGAGCGCGGCGGCGGCCGCGGCGCCTCCCTTGGCCGCGATGGCGGCGCTGAGCGCGTCGTCCACCATGCGGAAGAGCTGGGGAAAGCCCGTGGCGCCCATGCCGCGGGAGGCGGCGGCCGCGGCTTCGCGCGCCTGGGCGCCGCGCGTCAGGCCGCCGCCGCCGCCGCCGCCCTCGTCCTCGTCGTCGCCGCCGCCGCCGCTCGAGCTCGGGCCGAGGCCCGAGGCCAGGGGGTGCCAGACGATGGGGTTGATGCGCACGTGCGCCCTGGCGAGGCCACCGCGCGGGCGCGAGGCGTCGTCGTCGTCGTCCCCGTCGGCCATCTCTTGGTCGGCGCCGCCGCCGCCGCCGCCAGTCGTCCTGCCGCCGCCGCCGCCGCCGACGCTCCGGCGCGTCTGTTTGAGGGGGCTGGCCGCGTCCCCGCGGCCCGCCGCCGCCACAAGCCCGCCGGCCGGCACGAACACCGCGGGCGGGTGCGCCGCTAGGCACGCCGACAGCAGGGCCGCCGCGCGCCCGGCCAGCGCGCCGCCGTCCCCGTGCAGCGGGCGGTCCCGCGCCAGCGCCGCCAGCCGGGCCTGCGCGCCGAGCGGCAGCGCGTGGCGCGCGCCGGCGCCGAATCGCCAGAACCCGGCGACAGCGGCGTCGCCGAGGGCGACCCAGCGCTGGCGGTGGGGCTCGGCCGCGCCGGAGGCGCCGGCGTCGGGGGCGCCGCCCGCGGGGGCGCCGCCCTTTTGCGCGGCGGCGGGGGGGGCGGCGGGGGGCGCGCCGGTCGGGCGGCCGCGGGTCGTGCTGCCGCCGCCGCGGCGCGGGCCGCCGCCGCCCCCGCCTCCGGCGCCGCCCGCGCTGCCGCCGGCCCCAGCGGCGTCCTCCTCGTCGGCCGCGGCCGCCGCCTCGTCACGCGCCGCCGCCAGCATCAAGCTCACGCGCTCCTCGCGCCCGGCGTCGTAGTCGGCGAACGCCTTGTGCGCCTTGAGCAGCAGGGCGGACGGCACCTCCTCGGGCACGGCCCAGAGCTCAAACTCGGCGGCGAGCAGGGACGGGGACGAGGAGGGGGGGTCGGCGGCCGCGCCGGCGCCGCCGGGAGTCGCGGGCCCCCCGCCGGCGCCGCGGGCCTTGCGGCCCCTGGTCGGGGTGGACATGGCGCCCGTGTGTGTTTCTTGTTTTCGTTGGAGCGGTGGCGGGCGTGTTTGTTTGCGTGTGTGGCGCGGAGGAGGGGCAAAAAGAGCGCGTCCTCCCGAATCGCAGCGGTTTCCTTGTCTCTGTGCGGGCTCAGGTGCGGTGTGGCCCGGTTGCCGAGGAGTCGCTTCGCCAGTTGCTAAGAGCGTCGTTGGGTAGCGTCGGGCAGAAAGACGGAGGGGGCGCGACGCCCTCAAGAAGACGACCGATCGCCGCCTCGAAAAATTTGAACGGCGCCGCGCGCGATCCGCGTCGTCGCTGAGAAAACCACAACTCAAAAGAGAGAAGGCGCACGCGCGCCGAGTCGTTACAAAGACAAAGAGGAAGCAAGACTGAGCGTTTGTGCGTGCCTGCGGTTGGAAAAAGAGGGCGTCCCTCCTTCGAAGAAACCAAGCTCGACGAACACAACACCGCGGGCGGACTCTCAGCGCCGCGACGGCACCGGCCCGCCGCTAAAGGTCGCCGCCGACGGCGCCGCGGCCACGCTCGACGGCGCGGGCCCCCCGCCGCCCCCGCCCGCCGCGCCCGAGGGCGTCACGAACGAGGGCGGCGCCGCCGTGCCCGCAGGCGCGGCCAGCCCCGCCGCCGCGCGCGCCGCCGCCGCCGCCGCGTCCTCCGACGTGGCCGCCCCCCCGCCCACGGCGCCGCCGCCGCCGCCCGCCCCCCCGCCGGCCGGCGCGCCGCCCATCGCGTCGTCCTCCGTCGCGTCCGCCCCCTGCCCGACCGACCCCGAGCCGTCCGGGTCGCCCGTCGGCTGCGCCGCCTGCGACGACGGGTGCAGCGACTCGGCCTGCTCGCCGTCCGCGCCGCCGCCGGGCGCCCGCGGCGGCGGCGGCGGCGGCTCCGTGACCGTCGGACCGCCCGCGCCCGGGATGGTCTCGAGCAGCTCGTCGGCGGCGGCCGCAAAGGCGTCGAGCGCCTTCTGGTCGAACAGCACGAACTCGACGTAGCGCACGGGGCTGGTGGGCGCGGCCGCGCCGCCGCTGCTGCCGCCGAGCGCCGCGCTGCCGCCGCCGCTGCTGGGCGCGGGGCCGCCGCCGCCGCCCGTGCCCGCGCCGCCGCCGCCCGTGCCCGCGCCGCCGCCGCCGCCGCCGCCGCTGCCCGCCAGCGTCTCCTTGACCGCCGTCAGCGCCACGGTCGCCGCCAAGCCCATCGGGTACCCGTAGATGCCCGTCGAGATTGCGGGGAAGGCCACGTTCTCCAGGCGGTGCTTGGCGGCCAGCGCCAGCGAGGCGCGGTAGGCCGAGTACAGAAGCCGCGGCGCCTCGTCGCCGTCGCCGCGGTCGCCGTAGACCGGGCCGACGGTGTGGATGACGTACTTGGCCTGCAGCCTGCCCCCGCGGGTGATGCGGGCCTCGCCCGTCGGGCACCGCACGTCGGGCGCGACCTCGGGCACCAGCAGGCACGCCTCGCGCAGCTTTGGGCCCGCCGCCCGGTGCACGGCGCCGTCGACGCCGCCGCCGCCGAGCATGCGCTCGTTGGCGGCGTTGACGATGGCGTCGCCGCTCCACTGGGTGATGTCGCCGACGGAGAGGACGAGCATGGCCGAGTCGCCGAGGCGGTACCAGCGGGCGTTGGCGGACGGCATCTCTATCTTATGGGTTGTGGTTTGACTTGCAAGCAGGGCTAAAAAGCGCTGGGCGCAGATGGCGCGCGCTCCTTCGTGTTGGCGGCGCCGGCGAAAGGCGCGCGTCGTCGGCAGGACGGGCAGCGACAGGAGCGGTCTGCGGCGGGAGCGCGCGCGTGCGCGGGGGATGCGATGATCGTCGCGGTCGTGGTGGTGGTGGTGGTCCTCGTCCGCAGCTCGCCGTGCTGGCGCGTCTGTTGATGGGGGGAGGGGGAGCCCGCGCGCGTGTTCGCTGATGATGATCGAGAGCTGCGAGACCGCTGTTTGCTGCCGCGTGTGTGTGATGGAGTGTGACGTGACGGAGGCCAAGAGGGAGCGATGCGTTGTGTGTCTGTGTCGTGTGACCTGAGCGCTCGCGCGTCTTCAGAAGCGTGATGGATGTTTGATCGCGAGGAGGGAGCAGGAGGAGGAGGAGGGGGACCAAGGGCAAATCGGCTCATGTGCGTATCGTCTTCCAAACACCTGTTCAGGCAATCGACCCGACAACCGACCAATATGGCCCACCTCTCGTGGCGCGCCTCGAGCGCCGCCCTCTCGAGCGTTCCCCGGGCGCTCACCCGTAACCTCTCTCCGCCCGCCGCCACTCCACGCGCCCTCCTCCCGATCCCGTCCGCCCGGACCTACTCCTGCCCGCGGGGCGCGCTCAACAAGCGCGCGCGCCTGCTGCTCGCACCCGCACCGGCGTCGTCACCAGCACCGGCACCGGCGTCGTCACCAGCGCCGGCACCGGCGACGACGACGGCCGCCGAGCGCGCTGCCGCCGCCGCCGACGCGCTTCTCTCCGACGCGGCCAACGACCTCGTCCTCCCGAGCCGCCGCGCCCAGCCGCCCCTGGCGCGC
>Ga0105054_10006994_pt1 | contig 15511 bp, 6 predicted proteins | sample BON02_FD_78091 | JGI IMG/M metagenome (GOLD analysis project Ga0105054, IMG submission 78091) | Freshwater microbial communities from Lake Bonney liftoff mats and glacier meltwater in Antarctica - BON-02 (megahit assembly) | ecosystem: Environmental > Aquatic > Freshwater > Ice > Glacier...
GAAGAGCTTCACATAGGATATTCTACCCCCTGCCTGAACTCCATTTTCATAGGTACCTCGCAGATACACATCCGAGTATTTGGTGATAAACTGAGATCTGTGAATATTATCCCCATCTGTTTTGGTCTCTACATAGTCTTTAATTTTGGAGTTGAAATCTGCGACATTAGTCCCTTCTTTTAACCACACGAAAGTGGTTGGCACTGTATTTTCCCAGCCCTGCACCCATTCATTCTCATCCCAAAAATATTCGAAGGACATTACAAAATCAAATTGCATGGATGAAGCTGCAGGCACATCTTCAAACACTCCCGAAACAGCTAATTCCACCTTATGATCCCATTGCACAGCCTTAACAATCGCATTCTCTGAGGAACCAAAGTGTTTGACTGCTAGGCTTTCGGAAATGACAATAGTATTAGGTTGGGACTTGATATCATCCATATTTCCCTGCGTGATTTTGTAGGGGAAAAGTTTGAAAAAATCAGCACTTGCGTAAAGCTTTTTCGCTTCTATATCATACTCATCAAATGACAAGACACTACTATTGCTATTGTTAGAAAATGAGGTGACTGCTGATTCCACTTTAGGGAAATCATCTTTCAAATCCTGTGCTGTCGGCCCAGCGGTAATTGTGCGGGTAATCATCCCGCCCGCTTGATCCACATTCCCCATCAATTGATACAACTGAGAATCCGTGGGATAGAACTTATCAACTTGCAATTCACCATTGATCCAGAGAAAAATCAATAACGCACTCGCCAGACCGGTCGAAAGCCCAATCAGGTTGATCAGAAAAGCACCTTTCTCTTTTCTGAGATTTCTATAGATAAGTTGAAGGTGATGTTTTAGCATGATTTTCTGAGTCAAGTGTATCCCGCAATGAGAACATTACCCAACATACAATTCCACTTTTATGCCATCCGAAAACCTTCAAATCATCACTTTAGGCGATAAAGAGTGATAAAAACAAGCACCCAATCGAACGTTTTTGTTCGCTGGTGGGCAAAATAACCTTTGATGCATCATCTCGAACGCCAAAGGCTTCGGGATCTCCTCGAAGGTTTGAGGTGCTGTCTCCTCGAAGGTTTGAGGTGCTGTTTTAATGGTGGTTTGATGAGATGGTTGGTTGCGAATGTTTCAGAACCTTTACACCGTCATCTCGCTTTGTAAATTTTGAGCATTGAAAATGACGTTCGTGTCAGGCCGAACACAAATTTTCACGCTATCATTTCTTACTTCTCACATTTTACAAAAGTTTACACTTCTGAAAACACCCTCTTTTCTTTGGCCTGAGCAACAGCCTCTTTCTTAACCTTCTTTCTCCTTCCCCACCAGATCAAAAATCCAGTCACTGGAAGTGAAGCGATAATTGCACTCAGGCAGAAAGCCAAGATTTTACCAGGCAAGCCTGCAATGGCTCCTACGTGTACATCGTAGTTCATCCGCATAATTTTATCGGCTACCGAAGCTTCATCAAATCGGTTGTAAAAATGTTCCACAGGAAGCTCTTCCAAAGTATTTTGGTCAAAGTACCGATAGTCAGACTTCCAATACGTAGAAGCGTCCGGATTTGAATTAGCCGCGATGGCTGCTCCCTCATAGTCAGGCGTATGAACTTCTACCCAATCTGCACTAGGATTTTCGGCAGTCATTTTCATCCAAACGGCATCCAGAACAGGTATTTCACCCTGGTAAATTTGTGTAGAATCTGATGCAGGCGTGTAATATTCCACAAATTTTTCTCCTCCAGAAGTAGCGAAGTAAACGCCATCTCTAAACCACAAAAAGCCCCAAACCAGTCCAGTGACAGCAAAAACTAATGCAAAAGTCATCACGTAAAATCCCAACACTTGGTGCATGTCATAGTTCTTCCTTCTCCATCGTGCAGACCATTTTATTTTCATGCTTTGCTTCAAGTTCTTCTTCTTTGGCCACCAAAGAATCAACCCTGAAATCACCATAAATAGAAAAACCAGCGTAAAAGACGCGACTACGGGCTGCCCGATCTCAGGAGGAAGCCATAGGTAAAAATGTCCGTCTAAGACAATTCGGAAGAAATCTGCATACTCATCCTTTACTTTGAGCACATTCCCTGTGTAGGGATTCACATAGACGAAATAATAATACTCCTCTTCGAAGGAGAAATAAATCGCTTGAGCTGCACGCCCGGAAGTTGGGTATAAAACTGCATGCAAATGCTTATTCGGGAGCGCGACATCGGCTTTTTCCCAGATTTGTGTGGGAGTTAAAACTGGCGAATTCTGCGGTTCGACAAATCGGTACGATTGCGTCAAATCCTGAATCTCAGACTGGAAAGCATAAATACATCCCGTGACGGCCACTATAAACACCACCAGCCCAGACGAAAGTCCGAGCCAGAGGTGCAATTTATTTAGTATCTTTTTCAGATTCATTAAAATCTATAATTGAGGCTAAGTGAAACGTTTCTTAGATTCTGCGGTGTCACCGTTGACCATCCAGAATAGTATTTTTGATCCGTCAGATTATTGACTTTAAAAGCGAAGAAATACTGAGAGCCGGTGTATGAAAGTGATGCGTTAAAAACCTGATAAGAAGGGAGCGCAAATGAGCCGATCACATCTCTATTTATCGTAAGGTATTCGCTTGCTGCATTTCCACCAAAGCCCAGTCCGAAGCCTTTCAACACACCAGAAGAGAATAAATAACTCACCCAAAAGTTGATCAGCTGATCTGGCCCAGCTTCCTCTGGACGAAATCCCAAGTAGCCGCTTTCAGGATAATCTTTCGTGACCTCAGCATCATTTTTGCTATATCCAGCTACCAGATTCAGTCCATGGACTGGCGTAGCAATCACACTTAGTTCAAATCCTTTGCTCACTACTTCTCCACCCTGGATGGAATTGTTGATATTAGTTGGATCAGTCATCACACGGTTTTTCACGGTGATAGTGTAATAGCTCGCTGTGGCTGAGATTTTATCTTTTAGCAAATTGGTCTTTACACCAAATTCATATTGATTGGCATTCTCAGGATCGAAAGTCTTGAATCTAGAATTGGTACCGTCAGCATCAGTTACTGTAGCTGGTGCCACATTGGAGAAGCCGTTCATGTAGTTACCAAAAATGGAAACCTTGTCTTTCACTGCCTGATAAACCACTCCAAACTTTGGTGAAACAGCAGTCTGTGTATTTGACTCACTATCTGTGCCCCAAGCTTCATTCTTGAAATTATCGACTCGCACACTTGCCATCACCGAAAGCTGAGAAGTCAATTCGATCACATCAGATACATAAGCACTCAAGACTTTTGTATTTGCAGTAGTATTTCCCTGGAAAGTATCTTTCAGCAAATCATCGACTCCAGCCTGTGTCAATACGCCAGTGTCATTTCCATCAGAAAGTGTTACTACACCATTTCCAACCCAACCAGTACTGCTATTCAAAATGTCCTGATCGTAATAATCCACACCTACGATCATTTTATTTTTCATAGATCCCAACAAGAAATCACCAATGAAATTTTGCTGAATGTCGGTGGAAACTGTCTGTCCGTTTCTGTCAGAAATATATCTGTAGAATGAATCTCCATCACTTCCATCAAATAAATAATGGTAGTAACCGTCAGTTTTGGTAGTGCTTCTAGAAACTACAGTTTGAGAAGTCCAGGTGTTGGACAACTTGTAGAAAGCCTGCGCTTGCAAGGCATAAGAAGCGTTGTTGATGCTCAATTCATTTCCTGTAAATGAACGCTCGTAATTTCGTTCGAAAGGCTCAATTGAATTGAAGGTGATTGGATTTGATCTGTTTAGGAAGATCATCGGCGCATTCACTGAATTAGAGTTTAAAAACTCCGTATTGAGTAGGAATGAAAGTCTTTCACTTGCCTGAAACTTGAAGGATGGCGCGACGAAAAAAGAAGTTCTATCTCCTGCATCCTGAAAGGTATTGTTGGACTGGTATGCTGTATTTACACGCATTGAAGCATTTTCATTCAAAGGCACATTCACGTCACCTGTGATTCTGTTCAATCCATTACTTCCTGTGATAAATCCAATTTCACCTTTGAAGTTATCAGTAGGCCGTTTGGTAGTGATATTGATCAAACCACCATAAGAAATCACCGAGCTTCCGAAAAGTGCTCCTGATGGACCTTTGATCACATCTACTGTTTCAATATTTGCAGGATCAAGACCACCGTTATTCAGACTTGGCATTCCATTGACCATCGTTGGCTGAACAGAAAAGCCTCTCATGGAGTAATATTCAGCCCCATCGCCTCCACGGCCTGTAGACTCCCAAAGTCGCGTAACGCCAGTAGCATTTTTCAATGCATCGTTCATGTTTGTCACTACCTGCTCTTTCAGAAGTTTGGAAGAAACCGAGTTATAAACCTGGGGATTCTCCAGGTTAGTTAGTGGCAACTTAGCTACCGTAAAATTGCTGTCAGTGTAAAAGCGATTGGAGCTCATGTCCGTCACGATCACTTCATTCAAATCTGTAGAGCTTTCTGTCAACTTGAAATTTAACGTCAACCCTTCACCGGCGTTTAAAGAAATTTGCTTCTCCTTTGTCTCAACTCCAACGAAGGATGCGAAAATGGTGTAAGTTCCTGCTGAAAGGTTTTTGATCTCAAAGTTCCCTTTTCGGTCTGTCGAATTTCCTTTTGCCATGCCCTTCACTCCGACATTGACAAATTCCATTGGCTGATTATCGGAGGTGGTGACTTGTCCTTTTATACTTCCTGACTGGGCAAAAGCGCCCAATATGCTCAAGAAAAATAGGTTTAAGAATAGTATAAATTTGCGATTCATTTTTTGGTTGGTTTCAAATATTTCACAAACTTATTAACTAGAATCATTCTAAACAAGTCTTATTTAGAATTAATCTAATAAAGCTTAACAGATTTTATTTTCGACAGCATAAAGCTCTTCTAGGGTAGAAAGATAGGAGTAGAAGCTCAACTTGTTAAGAGAATTGAATACATTCAATCCCAATTCCAGAGCCACAAGTTCATGAAGAAACTCACTCAATTGATGCTAATGGGCAGTTTCATCTTTCTAGGCTTCACCTTTTGGGGAGCGGGAATGGCAAAGCTATTTCATGAGCATGAGTTTTTTGGATGGATTGGACCGACTTGGTTGATAGAAGAATTGGAATCTTATGGCTTGGAATTTTATGGCAAATTCATCGCCTTAAGTCAAATTTGCATAGGCTACATGCTGGTCACCACACGATACAAATTGCTTGGAAGTATCATGATGATCCCTATGATTGGCAACATCCTCATGGTGACGATATCATTAGAGTGGAGAGGAACTCCATTTGTTTTAGCCTTTTTACTCCTACTGGATCTGATATTACTTTGGCAGTTTAGAGATTTTTTCAGACCGATAATCGACGAGGGTAAAAGTCAATTTGACATCAAAACAAGATCAATCCGAATTAGAAACGGGCACTTGGTATGGTTGGCAGGGTTGGCACTTCAGTTCTTTGCTATTCAGGCGTCTTATTGGAATTGGATTACGGCATGCTTGATAGTCTTGTTGGGATTGGTGTTGTCTGTATTGAGTTTTCGGGTAGACCGAATGCATTCTGGGATGGATTTAAAAATTCCTTAACACTACTTTTTGTGATAAGCGAACATTTAGTACCTTATTTACTTTTCAAATTCACTAATCCTCCCTTTTGATGAACACTGTCACCAAGATCACATTTTCCTCCTTATTTTTTATAGCTCTTTCTTTTAATCTATCCGCCCAAGATTTTCTTCCTTCTACTTATCCAGACCGGATAATTTTGACTTGGTCAGATGATCCGATGACTACACAGTCTGTCACCTGGAGAACTTCAACTAATGTGACGAATTCAAAAGCGCAATTGATCCTAGCGCCAAACACTCCGATTTACTTGGAAAATGTGGAGACTTTTGATGCAAAAACTGAATCACTTGATGTGGACAGTGTGCAGGCAAACTATCATTCGGTGACTTTCAGAAAACTTCAGCCAGCTACTACTTATGCTTACAGAGTGGGAGAGGATGGTACATGGAGTGAGTGGCTACAATTTACCACTGCACCTGAAAAAGGCACCCCTTTTTCTTTCGTGTATTTTGGTGATGCGCAGAACAACCTGAAATCTCAGTGGTCTAGAATTATTCGTCAGGCATATTCAAATCTTCCAAAAGCGGCATTTATGCTTCACGCAGGAGACTTGATCAATCGCACACAGTCGGATTCTGAGTGGGGCGAGTGGAATTACGCTGGGTCATTTATCAACGCCATGATTCCGAGTATCGCCACTCCGGGCAACCATGAATATGACCGAGAAGAAGATGGAACTTTGGTACTCGACTATCACTGGAAAAAGCAATTTACCCTCCCTGAAAATGGACCAAAAGGTTTTGAAGAGACAGTTTATTACACCGATTACTCTGACTTAAAGTTGATTTCGCTGAACTCCCAAGAGATCGTTTCGGATGAAAAATCTATGGAAACACAAAAAGCTTGGTTAGAAAAGGTATTGGAAGAAAACACTCAAAAGTGGACAATTATCACTTTTCACCACCCAATTTATTCATCTGGAACAGGCCGTGATAACCAAGAATTTCGCGAAGCATTCAAGCCTATTTTTGACAAATACAAAGTTGATCTAGTGCTGCAAGGACATGACCATTCGTATGGTCGCGGAAGAAATCTACCTTCTGGCGTAGCCAATCAAGATCCGGCTGCACAGGGCCCAGTCTATGTAGTTTCAGTAAGCGGTCCAAAAATGTATAACCTCACCTTTGACAAGTGGATGGATCGCGCAGCTTCCAACACACAACTTTATCAATTGATTAGCATCGAAGGGAATCGCCTGAGATACGGAGCATATACTGCCACGGGAGAACTATACGATGCTTTTGACCTCATCAAAGTTGACGGCAAGCCAAAGCAATTCATCGATAGAGCAGACAAAGCAATTCAAGAAGCTATTGAGCTGACTCCCGGGTCTGACAAAAAAATGACTCCTGAGGAAATGGCGGAGTACATGCGTACCTACAAGAAGGGTAACTGATCAAAAACTTATTGTCTTTTTCAGTAACAATTCAATACGAATTAAGTTTGTGAAAAAAAGGTGCACTTCTCCTAAATCTGGCTTATTTCTTGACAGTTTTATAGCTTGAAGAAGAATACATTTATTATTACACAGCTAAAAGGTTAATTCAATTAAAACTTTTCTGATCAAATTTTTCAAGATACTGGGCATCATATTGGGCGTAATAATCCTCCTTTTAGTTGCCCTGATTCTCTTCATCAGGAGCCCATGGGGTCAAGGTATAGTCGTGGACAAAGCCACCAGCTACGTTTCTGGAAAAACAGGCACTGAAGTGTCCATAGGGCGACTTTTCATAACCTTTTCGGGAAATATCTACCTTGAAGATTTATATTTGGGAGACACCAAGGGAGACACGCTGGTTCACTCCAAAAATCTAGAAGCGGGAGTTGCTTTTGCCCCTCTCTTCAATACAGGCAATATCAATGTGACTAAGCTAGACTGGGAAGGCGTGACAGCCCGCATAAGTCGAAGTGCCGAAACAGAGCAATTTAACTTTGATTTTTTGATTGAGGCTTTTTCTTCCCAACCTGCGCCTTCTACGCAAACTGTAGCCGCTGACACCACTGCTTCTGACCCTCTGAGAATAAAACTTTCACCGATTTCCCTTCGGGAATTCGACATCACTTATCTAGACGAAGTGATGGGTATTGATGCAGCTATAATTCTCGGAGAATTAAACGTGATTATTCCTGGATTAGACTTGGAAAAGTATGAGTTTGACATCAAAGAAGTAGCACTACAAAACACCAAAATCAAGTACCATCAGACCAAGCCTTTTCCTCCAGCCGAGGATTCTGCAGAGGAATCGTTGATGCCCTTGGTCAATTTGGATGAGTTGACCTTGAGCAATGTCTCTGTAGACTACGTCAGCTCACCTGACAGTCAAGAAGCCCAAGTTCAGATCGGACACTTGCTTGTGGAATTACCTGAAGCCGATCTACAAACCCAGACCATTAAACTCACTACAATTGCCTTAGAAAACTCTTCGATTCTGTTCCATGATTTCTCTGTGGCTGCGCCAATCGACACACTCGGCACCTCCTCTTCAGCACCTTTTGAATGGCCTGCCTGGATCGTGGAAGCTGAGAAAATAGCTATTGACTCTACAAATATCGAGTATAAATCTGCTGATGTTCCCATCAAAAAAGGAGAGTTCAATCCAGAAGCAATTCAACTTACTGGGCTCAATCTTGAACTGGAAAATGTAATTCTTGAAGATGAAAAAGCAAGTCTTGATCTGAATAAATTAGAATTTTCCGAAGGAAGCGGTTTTGAGCTCCGTGAGGTCAGCACTGCAATCAGTCTGGGAAATGAGGAAATAGAAATTGAGGATCTAAGTGTACAAACCAACCGCAGCAAGCTGGACGGAAATGTGACTTTAAGTTATCAATCAATTCAGGATTTGATTGATCATCCAGAAAATGCCAGCATAGATCTGAATGTAAAAGAGCTTCGAGCTGATGTTCGCGACAGTTATTTCTTTGCTCCTGATCTAGCTCAGGATACGTTGATTAGAGAAATCGCTAAGTCTCCAATTCTGGTAACCGCCAAGGCAAAAGGCAGCCTGTCCGAGATTGATATCCCGTCTCTGGATCTGAGATGGAGCGACACTAAACTGACAACCAGAGGATCAGTTGGCAACCCCACAGACATGGATTTACTGACTTTTGACTTCCCCGAAATCAAAGCTCACACTACGCGCACTACACTTACCAAGTTCGTAGATGAATCCTCTCTTGGGATTAAGCTTCCTGAGAATTTTGACCTGACAGCAAGTGCCAAAGGCAAGATTGATGATGCAACGGCAAACATAAATCTGGACACTGACTTCGGGAATATCGCACTTAATGGGAGTTTCAAAAACAGCAATGCAATATCCTTCGATACAAAGCTCACCCTATCAACTTTACAACTAGGCAAAATCCTCCAAAATGATCAATTGGACACCGTGTCTGTTACCTTAAAAGCTGTCGGTGCAGGAAGTAATATCAATAATCTGAATGCAACATTAGCCTCTACATTTACCCAACTTGGCTTATACGGTCATGACTATTCGGGCTTGGCACTGGAAGGAAAGCTGGAAAATGGAGCTGGTGATGTTCACTTATGGATCGAAGAAAAATTTCTTGACTTTGATCTATTAACGAAGCTGGATCTTGATTCTGTGAATTCAAAAGTGGATTTGACGTTGGATCTGAAGGGAGCAGATTTTTATGAATTGGGCTTTACTGCCAAACCAACACGGGCGCGAATGATGCTAAATGCTATTTTCGAAGGAAATGTGGATGAATTTGATTTGACCACGGACATCACCGATGGGATTCTCGTCTATGACCAGAAATCCTATCCGTTTGGCGTGCTCGCTGTTGATGCCAAAGTTCGGGATGATTCTTCAAGTGTGGACATTGCGAGTAAAATCCTGAATGGATATTTGCGAACTAACACCAATCCTTCGGAGCTTGCAGCAGCATTACAAGGTCATTTCAGACAATACTTGGACAAGGCAGATTCGATACATGCAAACACCCAACGTAACATCGTGATGAATCTGGATATGTCAATCTCTGAAGATCCGCTTTTGAGCGAAGTTCTTCTTCAGGGCTTAGAGCAGTTTGACAGCGCAAGGATTCAAGCGGATTATTTTCAGGACATTGACTCCCTCACTGCCACTATCGAGTTTCCATTTGTAAACTATGCAGGAACCGAAGTAGACAGTTTAGGAATTAGAATTCGATCAAATGAAGATGTGCTGCGATTATATTTTGGGTTTGCGCACCTGAATTCCGGACCAGTCACCATGGATCAAACTTTTGTCACGGGACAGCTTGCAGACTCAAGACTCTATTTTGATTTCCATTCGTATGAAGGCGAAGAGAGAAAGTATCACGTTTCATCTGATATAGGACTTGATGTAGATACGCTTAGCTACCATGTATCCTCCATTGATATGATATTGGAAGGAGAGCAATGGGATATTCCGGAGAAAAACATGGTGAAATACTCCGGAGAAAGTCTTGACTTCAAGGATTTCAGATTCACAAATGGAAACCAGAAAATTTCATGGGAAAATAATGTAGCGGGTTTCACTGACGAAAATATTGCTGTACTTTTTAATGACTTTAGACTCTCTACGATCACGAGTCTTTTGAATCCACGAGAAATAGTCGCAGGTGGTATTATGGACGGAAGGCTTGTGGTAGAGAATCCATTCGGAGCTACTGGAGTGATGGGAGAACTGCAAATTGACAGTTTGAAGATACTAGCTGTACCCTTGGGGAACATGAGTCTGGATGCCTCTACCAAGACTTTAGGAGAATACGTTCTAGCGCTATCGTTGAAGGATGATGGAGTGGACTTGGACTTGAACGGTAATTTTTCAGCCAATGAAGCCGGTGGTGATTTCGATGTCAAGCTTGAACTGAATAAGGTAGAAATGCAGAAATTGGCAGCGCTTTCCGGTGATCAAATCCGCGATGCTGCCGGTTATATTTCTGGTACTGTAAATGCAAGTGGAACGACCACCGAACCACTTTACGAGGGTACGTTTCAGTTTCACGAAGCATCATTTGTCCCATCGCAACTGAGTACAAAGTATTTGCTTTCGGATGAGAAAATCTCTGTAGACAATGACGGTCTTTACCTGGATGGATTTACCGTTCGGGATGTGGACGGAAACACCTTTGTGGTGGATGGGTCAGTTTTGACAGAAAGTTATCTTAACCCCTCTTTTGACCTAAACTTGACTGCAAAGAACTTTATGGTCATTAATTCTACTGACAAAGAAGCTGATCTTTTCTTCGGCAAGGGCACTATCGATGCAGATGTATCCATCCAAGGAGACCTTACACTCCCTATCGTAAAAGCGAAACTTCATGTAAAAGACAATACAGATCTGACGGTTATAATTCCTGAGTCTCAAGTAGACCTAGTGGAGAGACAGGGCGTGGTAATCTTCGTCAACAAAGAAAACCCGGATGACATTCTAACTCGTCAGCTGGAAGAGACCACAGATGTGTTTTCTGGATATGATATTTCTGCTATTTTAACCGTGGATCCTCAAGCTGTATTCACTATTGTGATAGATGAGGCTTCAGGTGATAACCTCGCAATTTCCGGCGACGCAGATCTTTCTTTGGATATAAACCCTAATGGTCGGATCACTCTTAGCGGAACATATGAAGTAAATGACGGACATTATGAAATGTCCCTATATGGCTTGGTAAGCCGACGCTTTGAGATTGCAAATGGCGGAAGAATAACATGGAACGGAGACCCGATGGATGCGACAATGGATCTTCAGGCTATCTATAAAATAGATACTTCTCCATCCGAACTTATGTCCTCTCAGCTATCTGGCAGTAGTGATAACGCAAAATCCCAGTATAATCAAAAATTGGATTTCCTGGTTTATCTGAATGTGGATGGTGAGCTTTTAAGACCCGAAATATCTTTCACTCTGGATATGCCAGAGGGTGCCCGGGGAGCATTTGGCGGGAACGTATATTCCAGAGTTTTACAGATCAATGAGCAGGAAGATGAGCTTAATAAGCAAGTTTTCTCCTTGTTGGTATTGAACAGATTTTTCCCTTCCACTGGCAGTGACGGATCAAATGGCGGAGCAGAAGCCATTGCAAGAAACAGCGTCAGCCAATTACTTTCAGATCAATTAAATGCACTGTCAAGCAAATTATTTGGGCAAAGCGGTCTATCCGTCGGTTTTGATGTTGACAGCTATCAGGATGGAGGAGCTCAGAATAGAACCGAATTAAACATCAATGCACAGCAGCGGCTTTTCAATGACCGCCTGGTGGTACAGGTTGGTAGTCAAGTTGACTTGGAAGGTACTCCGGCAAGTCAGCAGAATGCAGGAAGCTCGATCTTGGCAAATATCAGCTTCGAATACATGCTCACCGAGGACGGTAGATGGAGAATCCGTGCCTTTAGAAAAAACCAATTTGAAAGTATTATCGATGGGCAGCTGGTCGTGACTGCAGCTGGATTGATATTCAACAGAGAGTTCAATTTCTTTAAAAATCTCTGGAAACCTGAAGAGCTTAAAGATGGTGAGGTCAAAACAAATCCAATTGAAACGTTTGAAGAAAAAAAGAATAGTGACAAAAAGGAACAAAAACGACTAGAAAAAGAAGAAAGAAAAAAAGCAAAGGCTACTAAAAAATCAGAGGAAAATGAAGTTTAATCGCCACACATCCTTGGTCAGCGCCATTTTGCTACTTGTCATGGCATGTAGTGTAAAGAAGTACATTCCAGAAGATGAACTTCTTTACACGGGCGCCGAATTAGAGCTGAAAACTGACGCTAAAGTCAGCGATTTAGATGAGATTCAGGCGGAACTGGAAGGGTTGCTGAAACCAAAACCTAACAGCAAAATACTGGGAATGTATGTAGGCCTTTGGGCACATTACAAAGGAACAAAGGAAAACCCGGGATTTATCAACCGGTTTTTGAATAAAAAGCTGGGTGAAGAACCTGTTTATTTCAGCCAAGTTGACCCTGCCAGAACTGAAGAATTGATCGTAAACAGACTGGATAACAGAGGATTTTTCTATAGTATTTCCAGTTCAGAAGTCACACAAAAGAACAAAGTAGCAAAGGTCAATTACGCAGCAGAATTCGGCGAACCCTACACTCTTGCAAAACTTCAATTGGATAGAGATTCTCTACAGATAGAGCATGAAATAGCTTCCTTGCTAGAAGAAACAGTCATCGTAGAAAACAGCCGTTTTGACCTCAATAATCTAAATCGGGAGCGTGCTAGACTTGACTCTGCATTAAAGCAAAAAGGGTATTATAATTTCAATGATGATTTTCTGATTTTCGAGGCGGATACTAACATTTCGGACACTTTACGTAAATTCAATCTATACCTGAGGTTAAAGGAGAATGCTCCCAAAAAAGGTATTATCCCATATCTAATCGATGAAATAAATGTCTTTCCCAATTATTCAATCGATGAAAGTGGAGAGAAACTAGATACAACTGTAGTAGCAGAAAAGAATTTCATTCAAGGGAATGTAGTATTCAGACCTTCACTTTTGAATGAATACATTCTGATCGAAAAGGAGGAACTTTATAGCCCCAAGATGTCCAAGCTTTCAAGTAATCGGCTAAGTTCTATCGGTACTTACAAATTTGTAAATCTTCGCTATGAGGAGCTGAACACAGATGACTCACTCGGTCACCTGCAGGCAAATATTTACCTCTCGCCGATGACAAAAAGGTCAGTTCGAGCAGAGCTTTTGGGCGTATCCAAATCAAATAATTTTGCTGGACCAGCTTTAAATCTTACGTATAGAAACCGTAACCTTTTTAACGGTGGGGAGACTTTCAATCTATCTACAAATTTTGCTTATGAATTTCAGATAGCGAGTGGAGATAGGTCAAATTTGAAATCATTCGAAGTAGGAGTCAATGCTGCTCTGATTTTCCCGAGAGTAATCTTCTTTGTCCCGATCCTTGAGAAATTTAGTTACGCCGTTCCGAAAACCAAAATGGGACTAGGTGTCGAATACCTCAGCAGAGGCGGACTCTATCGGCTAAATTCCTTCTCGACAAACTATGGCTACTTCTGGAATCCAAATCCTTACGTATACCATGAGATCAATCCGATAAGTCTGAACGTGGTAAACTTAACCAGAACCTCTCCGGAATTTGAGTCGATTCTGGATGCAAACCCATTTTTGAGAAGAAGTTTTGATCAAAACTTTATTGCTGGGATAAACTATTCATTTCAATATAATAAGCTTCAGGATAAGTATCGTACGCATGCAATCTTCACAGGAGTGACTATTGATCTGGCAGGGAATAGCTTAAATCTTGTCAATTCAATCGCGGGAAGTGCCAACGGTAAATTTCTAGGTTTGGCGTATGCACAATATGCAAAGGCAGATCTTGATTTTCGATATTATTTCCGCCCAAATGAACAGCATACTGTCGCAACCAGATTATTTGTTGGGGCAGGACTTCCTTTCGGTAACTCTGTTTCCTTGCCTTACGTTAAGCAGTATTTTTCTGGTGGACCAAACAGTATTAGGGCCTTTAGAATTAGGTCAATCGGCCCTGGGACCTATAGGCCAAAAGATTCTGGTAACAACTCCTTTTTTGACCAGTCTGGCGATATACGATTTGAGGGAAATATTGAATATCGTTTTCCGATTGTTTCTTTCTTAAAAGGAGCCGCATTTGTGGATGCAGGAAATATCTGGCTGAGAAATGAAAACGAAGCGCTACCCGGCGGCAAATTCACCAAAAATTGGTACCGGGAACTCGCCGTCGGAGCAGGACTAGGATTGAGAATTGATATTCAATTCTTTGTAATTCGCTTTGATTTTGCCACTCCACTTAGGTATCCATACCTTCCTGAAGGCGAGCGTTGGGCCACTAATTTTGATATCGGAAGCAGAACCTGGAGACGTGAAAATCTGATTTTCAATTTTGCTATTGGCTATCCATTCTAAGAAGAGCAAGAACAGGTAAAAAGCCAACTCATCAACTAATGAGCACTGTTTGCTATCTTGGAGAGCAACCCTTTTTTACGTAAACCATTTTCATGAAATTCCCTTCTATCACACAACTTCAAAAAGACGGAACAACTGCTGCCACTCGCTTTCCTTTTAGCTTACTTTTTGGAATTTTAGCTGCAGGATTAGGCATCTACATTATCGAATCTGAACCCTCAGAAAACCTGTGGATTCTAAATCTTCTACTCACTTTTGCCCTTGGAATTCCTCTTTATTTCTGCATTGACATCCTTGCAGAGCGAAAGAATTTTACACGTTTACACAGACAGATTGCCTGGATTATTGGTCTACTAATAGTATGCTTAATCTATTTCAGTTTTCCTTTCGAGAATACTTTTACTACTAGCCGAGTACCATACATTCGGTACGTCATTTACAATCTGGCAATTCACTTAATGATCGCCTTTCTCCCCTATTTTGGAAGTGATAATCAGGAAGGGTTTTGGAATTACAATAAGATTTTATTCATCCGATTGATCACCGGCATCTACTATTCTTTGGTGATTGTGATTGGAATCAGCTTAGCACTTTTAGCCATCGACGCTCTTTTTGATGCAGAAATAGACGGGAAGATCTATCCCCAAATTTTCATCTTCACTTTCGGTGTTTTTAATACCTGGTTTTTCCTAGCTGGGATACCAAGAACTTTTGAAAATGAGGTCTCCCTGGATAATTATCCTAAGGGGCTAAAAATCTTCACCCAATTCATTCTCATTCCACTCCTACTGATTTATCTATGCATCCTGTATTTCTATGGGGCAAAAATCATCCTTACCGGAGACTGGCCAAAGGGGATTGTGACCTACATGATTGTAGTCATTTCGATACTGGGAATATTCACCAACCTGCTCCTTTATCCCTATCAACAATGGAAAGAAAGTGGTTGGATTA
>Ga0105054_10006997_pt1 | contig 15506 bp, 18 predicted proteins | sample BON02_FD_78091 | JGI IMG/M metagenome (GOLD analysis project Ga0105054, IMG submission 78091) | Freshwater microbial communities from Lake Bonney liftoff mats and glacier meltwater in Antarctica - BON-02 (megahit assembly) | ecosystem: Environmental > Aquatic > Freshwater > Ice > Glacier...
AATCCTGATTACCACCATCCTCACTGGACTCTGTTGAATCGGACGAACCACCTTGCGGCTGTCCATATTCATCGCTAGAATCATTTTGACCATCATCTTGAGTGTCTGAGTTTGACGGAGTATTGTCTTTCGGCTCATCCTCGTTCTCGTCTACCTCTTGATTGGCAGCCTTCTCTGAACTTTCGGATTCGCTAGAATCATCTAAATCATCATTGTCCTGAGAAGGATCTTGCTGTGGTGTTTCGCGCTTAATTTCTTCTTCAAGCACTAGAGCAAGCTCTTGTGCTAGTGTCAGTACGTCAAGCTCCTTCCTGATACTGCTTACCCTTGCTATAACGCTATTAATTCGCGTCATAGCAAACGGTGTAACAAGCTTTCTCAGTAATTCGTGAGCATTATCTGCATAGGCAGTTAACACTGTCTGACCGAGCACATACGAACGCAAGAAGTACAACACGTAACCCTGCAATATTGCCGCAGGGTGAGCATCAGCCGTTACAGGAGAAAAGAAACCATCACAGACCAACTTGGCGACCATTCCTTCTAACCGTACCTTCGCACCAGGATAATCTCTGATAACGGCCAACTCCATCCGTGCATCTTCCATCGCACCGTGTAATGCCCTCGCAAGAGGTATCAACTTATTAAATGCTTCGAAAAATGCCGGTGTGAAGTCGCCGTAACGAATATGGCCTGACTCATGAATTGTCATACCTAAAGCTAGCGTTTCAACGCCAGGATCACTAACAGGTAAGGCGGGTAGGTAAATTACTTTACCATCCGTTCTTGCCCTGCCTGCATCCACTTCAACACGCACACCCATATTGCTTCCTATCGCTCTAGCAATAATAGGAAGTGCTTGAACAAGAACTGAAGATTTGTTCATTTTATGCTCCCTATTAAAAGTGAATTGCTGTTGCAACGGGTTTATTAGATGGTGGGATTTGTGACAGTTCCGGTATTACGGAATGGTCATCTTCTTCTGCGGCAATAATACTCACATCTTCTTCAATGTAAGTATCATTAGCATCTGAATCGCTATCGTCATCATCTAGTATTGGATTTAACGTGGCATCATGGGCTTGCGAAGCAAAAGCAATCATTCGATTACTTGAACTCAACAAATTGAGCAACCCACATGCTGATGATAAATCTGCACCTTCGATAAAACCTGCTTTTGGCATTGCATCTAATACATCTTTGACGCGACGCACAATTACAGACACTTTTCCATCTATGTAACTTAATGTTTCAAGTTTATTTAGGATGGTGTGTATAGGCCGTAATGCTTTTTGAGACGTTTTTTCCTTGTTCTGGAAAGACGTTTCCCATGCACTATCTGCCATTCTTTCGATTTCTCTAAATAACGTACCTAGCAAACCACTTTGCTCTTTTTGTAGGCCATCATTCAGTAAGGCGCTTTCTCCACCGCTTGAGATTTTGTAAGCTTGAACTTCAAATTTAAAACGAAATTCAATGTCTTTTCTGGCTAACATTGAATGTCTTAACCAATCAGCCCATTGAGGGTGCTCGGAAATCCATTCTTCATTCGATTGCTCGTATGAATCTAGGTAGTCAGTAACCAGTTTTTCATGCTCTTGTTTGTATATTTCTAGTTTGGCCAGTAATACTTCACTAGCTTCAATAGATGTTCCATAAGAGCCAAAGGCTTTAAGGCAAACTTTCTCACATTCCCGATTGATTTTTTTTCCAAGGGAGCTAATAGCTTTTAGCTCCTCAGGATCAGCAATCGCTTTTGAACCAGGAGTGATTAAGTCTTCAGGTGGGATATCGTCAGTGGCGTATTTACTAACTTCTGCACGGGTAAGCGTTTTCTTGCCTTGCCATGTACGGTAACTAATATGTATCCAGACGGTTTGATTTAGTGTTTCCATGATTTTCTCCTTTTAAAACGAAAAAACCCGAATTGAAAACACTACTTCCCCGAATAGGAAAATAATATTTCCCATTCGGGTATTGAGGCTGACGGCTTGTAATTACTGGGTCAGCACCAGTTTTACCTAATCTAAAAAAGACTAGGAAAAAATCTATGAGTCAAATATAACGCTTTATTATTCTCTGTGCAACCTATTCTTTTTTATGCTTTATTGGGATTACAGGGTGTACCTTTTTATGATGCTCAATATTCCATATCCACGCAGTACCGTATTCGGATTCCCACTTTTTCCTTTCAACATGCCTTGCTTCAAGTATATCTTCAGAGGCGAAGCCGTGAAATATGGCCATAGGCATTGGTTTAGCGCCAGTATCAAGCAACATGAAGTCTGGATAGACGTTATTTGTACTTGGATCGTAGGGCATTGTTTTTATAAAATCACGATTATTATCAATCAGTAACTTTGTAATTATGGCATCTTCGTCGGAGTCTTCGTTAGGCTTGCATGGTAAGTAGTGATCATCTATCTCTAAAAAACCGATGTCTCGAATCATGAGTGCATCGCGTATATCACGACTAATGACCATCATTACCATTACCTTGGTATCACCATCATTATCAAGCATTGCCTCTTGTACGCCGGATGATGCTATTTTCTTTGCAATGTATTGTTCACCCCAATACACCAGGTTATTACCTTGCTGTGCCAATCGTATAGATATGCTGTCACTGCCGATCTCAAACATTCTGACTCTACCAATTACAACCATGTACTGAGTCTTGCCATTACTAAACTTCATTATGCTGTTAAAACGCTCTTTACGCTTGGCATCTATGTCATCTTTTCGTTCTGTTCGGAAAGACTCTGGGATAAAAAGAATACTACTCAGCTGAGTTCGTTTTGCTACAAGGTTCTCAGCTGCCTGAGTGAGCCTATTACGCACGACACCCCATGAACGCTTACCTGCAAACAATGGATACCACCGATTTAGCTCGGCCTCTTCCCATAACACAGCAAGTAACCCACTTAGTGACATGGATTCTTGTTTTTGAGAGGTTTTAGACAATGATGGCACGGCACCATGACCTAATGAGACTCGTTCATTGCGATCAACCCTTCTATGGGAAAACGGTGTCTGTATTTTTACCGCCAGCATTCCATCACTATTTAATTTAATTACATTCTTTTCATAGGCGTTTAAACCGCGAACTTGGCCATCCAACTCAAAGGATGGGCAAGATGGATTGTGTAGCTTACCGGTGCCAGGCATCTTGGCCAGATAATACTTATTACGCTTTGCTACATAAAAGGCAGGCAAATTCTTGGTACATTCACATTTTGGATGAACGCTGTTTTCTTGAGCCTTAGCTAAAATGACCTGCGCTTGCCGTTCATTCTCAGCTAACCACTGTCGAGTATGGACAGTGTATTCATTGAATCTGATTGTGAAATTACTCATGACAAGCCTCAATTGCTTTTTTGTAGTTATACCAATAGCTTATAACTAGACTACCAAATAAGTCGATGCTTAACCGGAGGAAGTGCCTGTGCGGTTATTTTGTTGTGATGATTTACTTGTCTCGCAACGGATATTCATATTATAGAAACAAAAAAAGCCACTCCCTATAAAAGGAAGTGGCTAGTTTGTTTTACATTAAAAAAATATACCTGAAGCCTTAGATTCAGATCCTTGTGCAAAAAGTGGTATTGGCTTAGCAATTAAGCCAGTTGCCATAGCCACTTCTTTCACCAACCCCACCGGTAACATTAATGATTCAATAAACTCATTCGGTAAGCCCTGTTTTGAAGGCATCAAGTCCCTTTCGGAACCTGATGACCCCTTGGAAGAAACAGCTGTTAGCTGGTTATTTCCTATTTTTGCGTTAATGGCGGCAAGAATTAGAAGTTGCATATCATGAGCGATTTTCCCGCCACCAATATAGTTACTTCCGATAATGGCCATAAGACCATTTCTTTCACTCAATGTCCAACCCTCTTTAGGTAAGTGGCCATTACACGTAAATGTAATGCCCGTCCAAACAGGATCTAACACAGCTGCTAAGGGGCTAGATGAGTTAAAAGAAAAATCATTGATATCTTCAGAAAACTGCTCCAAATCGTCAATAAACTTACTTCTATCCACCTGTGCTAGATTCCATATTTTATTTTCGGAATCAGCAAAGTTTGACATGGTGCCGGCAGCGGAAAATTTAACCCTACCAATATGCGAATAGCCCTGTTGTATCTCAGCATCAATTCGCTTCCATTTTTCCGACTCAGGAAAGTGTGTAGGTATTTCCTGTGTTCTTAGTTTAGATCCAGTCTTACCATATTTAACAGTAATTCTGTCACTAGTCGTAAAAATGGCCCAGTCTTTTGTACCGTTACCGCCTTTACTGTCACAGCGATACAAGTCAAAGGTTTCATCAGACATTTGATGTTCCTCCAGCCGTATCCCCTAGAAACTGAAATGTAATCTCAGTAATGGCTTTTTTAGTAGGTCTATCTGCGATATTCAGCAGCGCCCTATCTAAAGCGTAGTTGACGGGGGACACACCCTTAGATGCTAAAAAAGCATAAGCCCTTGTCATCTGCGCCCATCTTAGTAAGGTACGTGTACTCATTGTCAGTGGAATTCGATTATCACCTTCGGTATGAAGCTGACGAACTGCATTAGCAACCTTCACCATACCTTCTCTTAACTGTATGGATAAATCAGGTACCACTTTCTCAAGTACGCTTAACTCGATTTCTGGTGATGGATAGTGAACTTCAACTTTCCAAAAACGATCAACAAATGCCATGTCTTGCTGTTTGGCATTATTATAATCATCTGTTGCACCCGCCATGTTGGTGTTACCTGTTGCTGAAAATGCAAATCCTACTTGCGCTTCAATAACGTCATGACCTGCCGCATCCAGAACTAACGGTCTACCTGCTAATACTTCATACAGTCCAGTTAAGACGGCCTCATCTGCTCTATCAATCTCATTGAGCAGTAGTATTCCAGGTTGGTTTTCCACTCCCATCGCTTTTGGGACGACACCGTAACAAAACACGGTGTCACCACTTACGATTTCAGTGCGACCCATTAGAACGTCAAACTCCATGCCCTCATATATTGTTTTCTCATAAAGAGGAATATTGAGTAATGCACAGAAATTAACTAATGCCGATGATTTTCCCGCACCCGTTGGTCCGAACAGGTACATTCCATCGTTATTTTGTCCCGCTAAAGTCAGGTTCCACCACATCATTAAATCGCGAAGAACCGATATATCAAATTGATAATTAACTTCAACTTTTGGTGCGTACATTGAGCCAAGTGTATAACCAGTAATATACTGGCCTTTTGCAGCATCAATACCAAATGTTAAGCCGATATCATATTGTGTAGTTTTCATGTGTTTTCTCCAAAAATAAAAAAACACCACCCCTGATGGGATGGTGTAAATACCACCCCAAAGGGTTTAGAAACTAATTAAATACTATGGATGTAACTTATTCCAAGTACTGTAGAACTCTTCTCTCATGATTTCTGCATCGTCAATCCCGATAGCCTTGCAACACGTTGCAAACGTAAAGGGTTCATTGTTGTAGATAATAGGAGCTTCAATCCACGCCATAATCTCCAAATATTGTTTTGAGCCTTTCTTGCACTCTGACAACGTTGTTAGATTCTGAATAATGAGCTCTTGATGAACAGCTTCCGCACCAACCTCTTGAATCCACTCATTAAGAGCAGTTTTATGAGAATGGATGTTATAAAGGGTGCCTTTTGATGTTGCTGGCCCTTCCTCGTATAAGAAGGAATATTGTCTTTCTGTACTCATAATATATCCTCCCTTATGCTGTTAATCGTAACGCGGCTTTTGCCATGTCTGGAATAATCAAATCATCGGTCTCGCCTTTTGCACAAAGATTTCTAAAATCGCACAAATTGCAAGGACTGTTAAACGCACCTAACGAACAACGATTGAACTGCTGCGTGTTATAAGCATCTATATACCAATGACAGGTATTAAGATATTCCTGAACTCTGTCTTCGCTTCTTCTCTCTACTATTTGAGGTTGATGTATAACTGGTTCTGTTTTTTTGTGTAAACACATAAAACCCACCTTATCAGCACCGTGCACCCCTAATTGATCAGCATGAGCGTCTACGATAATTTGATACGCCGTTAATTGATCAGACTGAAGAATGTAAGTATCATCATAAGCAACCCCTGTTGTTTTGAGGTCGATAATAACGATTTCTCCATCCTGATTTAAGGCAATCAAATCCAAATATCCCCGTAAAGTATCGCGTGGAGATATTTTGACCGCTAATTTGACCTGCAGAGCAGGCGAGCCATCCGGCATAGTAAAAATCATTAACTCTGATTCTTCCCATGCACCTGGAAAAGCTAAAGCCATCTTGACCCCCATTTCCATCATTTTTGTACTCGACTGTGTAGCCGAATACTCTAATGCGATTGAGGATTCTTTTTTCCAATGTCTTAAAAAGACATCTTCCATAGATGGCAATGCTTTGCCCATTGATAACGCTGCTAGATAGTCCATTGATGTTGAATCGACGGCTTTTCCGAACGCTAAATTGGCACTGGTAATATTAGGTCTTATTCCTAGTTTGTAATGAAAAAAAACCTGCTTCATGCAGGTTTGGCCTTTTTGAACTTGACTTGGACTGATAACCATACTCAATCCCCTTCCCGAACTTGACCACTAGAAAAGAACAAATGAATGTACTCATTCACTTTATCTTTATTCTTGCTGCTAAAGAAGTTGTATCCAACGATACGTCTTCCTTGCTCAAGAATAATACAGACCTGACCGCCAAAGCCTAGCCCACGTACTGTGCGCTTGCCTTTTCGAGTCACTTTTAGTTTAGAGATTTCAGCGCCATTAGCTTTTTTGCCAACGTCGCTTAAAACCGCATGTAACTTAAGTATTTGGTGCTGTGACATGATGAATCTCCTTTGTTTAAATAAGCCCTCAGAGAAACACATCCACAACACTCCCTAAAGGGCGTTATAAAAATGCGCCCTGAAGGGTGTGAGTGCTGATTAAACGGTCAGCTTTCCGCTTTCTACCTGTAATAAATTACAGGCATGAAATTCTTTGGTCTATCCACGAAATTAAACGCACAGACACACGAAAGAATTTAGATCTAACTTAAAAATTTAGTTGGAATTTTATCAACGAGGTTGTTGATTGTGACCGACCCCAGTGGGGTAAGTTGGAGGAGCTTGGTGTACCCAAGTCACTACTTGAAAGTAGGATGTCAGAAAAAATACCACATTCAATCTAGAACAGTCAAATTTATTTAGACTGTTAAAAATGGTTACAAAATAGTCAATGAATAATAGATCATGGCTATGAATAACTTAGGGTAGTTATTCTGGTACTTACCCACAGATATTGTGGATAAAAAACCCCCGTCAATACATGACGAGGGGTTTAGACTTACTAACTGGTTGGAGTTGGAAGAGGTAATTTATGAAGTCTTGCGATTTCTTTTTTTAACTCAGCCGCCGTTGTTACAACGGGTAATCCTACCTGTTTAACTTGTGACAATTGGTTAAGTTGTCGTAGCAGTCCAGGTTGAAGCGTTTCCTTATCAACACTTTTTGTACTACTTGCTACTCTTACCTGTGATTCAGGTTTTACTACTATATCTGACACGTTAGGATCAGACTTTTGTATGGTTGTTTGTGCAGTGTTACTTTTCTCAATCACCGGTTCAACATTGCCTTTTGGCTCTGCATTACTTGATGTGACTTGCACCACTTTTTCATTTCCACGTTTATTAACTGCTTTAGCTACAGTGGTTTTCGACTCTATAGCTTCCACAACTGTTTTAGCGGCTTGTTCTGGTTCAGCATTTGTAAAATTTAGCTCCTGACTAATCATGTCATTAGCTTCATCTTCGTCAAATATCTCACCACCAAAACCAAGTTTAGCCATAAGCCTTTGAAAAGCAGCCGTTTCACCAGATTCATAATCCTTTTGGAAATTAATCTTTTTAACGGCCGACGCTACAGCAACAATGTTGCCTTCTTTGTTTAGCAACTGACACGTAAAAACAATCTTACTGCTATTTAATTCATTCGTTAAGACTATTGAATCGCTAGCTGTTTTTACCAACTCTAACAATAATGCTTTTCGAGCTGGTGTTGTTTCTAAATAATCGGTAGACAAACTTAAAACGCGATAACCCTTGTCAGGACCATACTTTTCAAGAAACTCTGGTACACGTGCTGACACCTTCTTATATAGTGATGCGCGTCCCGAATCGTCAAAGATTTGCACTACCTTTGGGTTTAGATTTTCCATGATAAAAGTCCCTCTTGTACGTTGATAAACCAAGGGGCTGCAAAAACAACCCCTGAACATTTACTTGATACTTAAGATCTCGTTAATATGGAATATCATCGCCCATATAGTTAGGAACCGGACCGTAATCTCCACCAACACTTTGTTGTGCTGGCTGTGGATTTTTACCGCTATTACCATCCAGCATCGTCATATTGTTGCCAACGATTTCTGTGGAATAACGATCATTACCATCCTGATCTTGCCATTTATGCGTTTGAATTCGCCCTTCAATATAAATTTGCGAACCCTTATTTAAGTATTGCTGCGCAATCTCACCTAGACGATTATTTAGCACTACCCGATGCCATTCGGTGCGTTCTTTACGTTCCCCTGTTTGCTTGTCCTTCCAGCTTTCCGATGTTGCAATTCTAAGCGTGCAAATCGAACCACCATTTGGAAATGAGCGAGACTCAGGTTCAGCTCCAAGACGACCAATTAATTGTACTTTATTTAAAGACATATTTTTCTCCTAAAAGAGTTTCAATCCCTCACATGGAAGGTTGAACTTGAAAATATATATAACCAAGTTGGCCATATACGTTTGAGAACAGTAAGTAACGTCACTGTTAAACGCTTCAAACTAAAAGTTAAAAAACTTTCAGCATAGAAACTCTTTTTTTAGCAATCCTCGTCGCGGTGAATATTTTGCTAAAAAAAGAGCCGCTATGGGCGACTCTTTAATGACTTCATCTAGCATTAAACTGTTTAAAATTGGTAACATTACGTCCATGTAACGCAACAACATTGTTGTGTTCTGGAGGAATATTGCCACTCATATCAAGATAATAATTCACCATGTAACGGTGTAATACCAGATGTGAGATATAAGAGCTCAATGATGAAAGCCGTGACTTATTAGCGGTTATCGGATTAAAAAAACACATGCTATCCATCATGCCTGCGGTGGCTGTTAAAGCCTTCAAAATTGCAGATATTCTGGGTAAATCACGTTTCGCCATGTTTAAAGATAACAAGGCACAAAACCCGTCTAACACTTCAGGATAATCTCCCTGTAACCAGACTTGTAAAGGCATAGATTTGCCATCATTTACAAGGGGCTCTGATGTATTAACGCTAAATGTGCAACCCGTATCAGGATGTAAGACCACTACCGACCAATCTGCTTTTTTGTTGTTAAGCCTGAACGTTTTAGCCTCATCTTTAAATCCTTCTTGATACTGAATGAGTCGTGCAATTGCACTAATCATCCCTTGCACTGTCGTATTTTCTCCCGTAGGAGGAAAATTCATAGAAAACGCATTGCCATGAATGCCAGCCAAATCTGCAAGCATGGCTTCTTTATCTTCAGGATGGTTTTTTAAGACCATATTGAATAAGTAAGTAAATAAACCTGCTTCAGCACCTTTTTTAAGATCATGAATAAGCAGCCATAATCTATCTTCTGCCTGCTCATCATTGATCATAAATATACGACATGATTCCTTAGAAGGGATTTCACATGTCCAACCTGTTTGAGATACTGAGTTGTGTTTTTTACCTGATTTAATAACTTCCATTTGATGCTCCTAATATGAAAAAAGGTCAAAGAGAAGCTATCCATTAAGGTAGTTAATCTGACCTTAATGGTGACACTGCTATGGAAGATGCAAAACAGTTTATTGAGTGCCATTAATGTGTACGGCTGACACTTTAATGAGTAAAAGAATTACTCATGTAAAAACATATACTGTAAATGGGGAAATAGCTGATGGCCAAGAAAGCCATTTACGCTACATGCTTAGAAATATTGTATGAGGGGGATGTTTAATGCTAGAGATAGCAAAAAAATACTCATCCTCCGTGGAAGATGAGTTCTTTAATTTTTAACTAATTCGAGGAAGTAGTTCGTTGGATATTGAAATGAGCTGTAGATCATTTCAGATGCAATGCTAGATATGCCAGTGGAATATCTTGATTGAGAGCAAAAAGCCGTTTTGCTATCGGTCAAGTTAGTAAATAAATTTACTAACAGGAATAATTTACTTTTACGCGTTTTTATATTTACTGTCAACTTTCTTAAGGAAAATGGGCCAATGCGAAGACTGTTCACCATCCTTATGCGGCCATTGCAGTAACTAAAAATACTGACAATAGTGCGTCAGTCTTTTTAGTTCATTTCTAAGCGGGCATAAGCCCCGTTCTTATCCAGATCACCAATGATTAATCCTCGGTATCTGGCCACGCCGATTGCTTCAGGATCATTAAATAACGCGCTAATGTTAACGTTTATACCGATGGATTTTAACTATCGGTGCATAAGGTTCTTGCTCAAGCAATGTGTCTGAGCGTTTCAATCGCTTTTTGAGTACCTTTATTGCAGGTAACGGTGAAATGTCCGGCAACGGATCATTGGCATTGGCAGGATAAAACAACGGCATTAACGCGGCTTTAACCGGCATCCGTTTGTTATTGATAATGATGTTTGCCCGTGGATGTATGGGAGCCATATACACCTTGGCCACCACTTCATCGTCTGGCAGTAAAGCGATCAGTTTTTGTTCATACAGCAGCTTCTCGCGTATATCACTGTCATCGTGTTTATTGATATGCCATGCCACAACATTTTCCGCTTGTTGCTTGGTTAATCTTTTGTTAACAGTAGGTTTTGACCACATAAAACTGATCGATTGCGGGGTGTCCTGCAGCACGATAAATTGGCGTAAGGTTGCTTTGCGATTAAGCCGTCTTAGATGGACTTTATCCAATATATATTTACTTAACTGAATGCCTTCAGACGAGCTGTTACCATCGGCCTCTTTGAGTAGCTCCACCAGCTGTGTGCGTAAGTCATTAATCGTGACCATCATGGCACAATTTTCAACAGGCAAGCCGACTACAGCCGGTAAATAGGTTGTACTACCACCGGCAGCGTCATCGTCCAGGTATTCGAGACCGCAGATAAACGATCCCAGTACTTTGCGATCAACATCGCCATATACCCATAAAGGATGATTAGAATTATCCACGATAGCATCAGCCACTTGTTCGTTTAACACGGTTAATGGCTCGTAAATACGATTAAACCTGTCTATCAGTGCTGATAATTCGTAGGTCATGACTTAGATCCGTTCCAGACCTTCACGTGTCAGTCTTAGTTTGATGGTGTCGGGCGTTACTATGCAGGCATACTCGGCTAGATTTTGAGCTAGCAGTACAACAATACCTTTTGCTTCACCAATCATGTCGCAATAGTCTTGCAGGGATTGATCGGTCACAAAGTTAGGCTCATCAAGGATGAATGTGGCCGATTTATCCTCTATGGGAGGCAAACCAATTTTTTCAGGCAGAGCTACTTTGCTGCCCGCCCTCACCAGAACGGTATCATTACCTGTTTCAGTTAATAACTCGGCTAGGATAGATTTACCTGTATCTGTCTCACCTTCTATAGCCATTATTCGAGGTTTAAAGTCTTCATCGCACTCGGCAATGATGCTACTCAGCAATGCGAATGTTTGACGGTGATCGATATGGTGCGTTTTAGGATCATCGGCAGTCGGTTTTAATTCCACTTGGCCGTTGTCCCTGATAATCATTTCTCGTTGTAATTCCATGTCTTTACCTTAATTGAACTACCGCTGGCAACTATAAGTGCCATCTTCAGCACCTTACTATTAGTTATAATATAACAAATACACAGAGTAACGCAAGTAATATGGTCGCCTTCTTTAACGATTCATTTAAACTCCACTTATCTGTCCCTTCCCTTTTAAGCCTCGTCCTTTCAGACTCTCGCGACAACGCAACGGTCAGGACTCCTATTGTAGTGGGACCCTCAGTCATAAAGACCCCAAGCCACCACGCCCACTCAAAATAGATAAAAAAAGAAAAAAAGAAAATAAAAAAGGTGAATCGAGACGAGTCGAGCCGTCATTTAGAAAGCGAGGTTTTAAAGGGGTTGCCAGTTCGTGTATTTGTTATAATATAACAAATAGTAAAACAACAAACGGACGGGAATTACTTATGCAAAACACGACTTACATTGTGACGAATATTGATGGTCTTGAAACTGAACTACTTGGGAACGAGGCCTTTATTAAATTCGCAACCACCTTCTATAAAGATGTTGAAGGCTTTGAACCTGCTGAACCTTTCACTATTGAGGTCGCTATTTTTTATGTCCAAAACTTCGGCGGCGATACTGAACTGAAAATCGTTGATATCAGAAACGCAACACATATCCACGAAACTGATGCTGAAGAAGAACGCGGTCAACTGCTTACAAGTGAACTAAATGAACGCGATACCTATCATCGCCTACTTAATGAATGTCTGGTCGCTCTCAATATACTCCCCAACATGACCCTCGATGCAAGTGGCTTTAGCTCTTACGATCTGGTCGCCAAGATCGAAACTTCATTTAACCAATTTAAAGCATAACGATAAGGAATCATGAGCATGACTACGCTAACACTAGAACAAGCCAACACCACTCTTTCCGCTTCCGGCATTTTGCTTCGCCTGATGCCAATGGGACTTGAGTTACTACAGAAAACCCAAGGCTTTAAACACGCACTGGAGTTTTGCCTTAATAACGCTACTGCCAAACAAGATGTGCTCAAATTTTTAAGCCCACACACCAAAAACACAGATTTAGTTGTGCTTGTCCAAAATCGCAATCAAATTATGCCCGACTTGACCCATGCGCGTCCTGCCCAAACGTCCACGACCCGCACTATTCAAAACAATCAGTCTCATGCTCAACAGCCTGCGGCCACGAATCAACAACCCGCTGTCAATCAGGAACGGTCACACAATAACAACGCGCTCGTTGAACACCACGCATCTGAACAACAACGAAACTTTGATGGCCACCACGTTTATGGTCGTAATTTCGCTCTTTATTTCGCTGTCGATGCCACTAAAGGCGAGGATGCCACTATCGCTATTGACGGTGCAAAAGCAATCAGTGAAAAAAAATACAACTGGCCAGATAAATTACGCATGCAAATAACGCGTAGCGATCTACCCACTGTGGCCGCTGTCTTTTTTGGACTGCTACCAGAGTGTGAACTTAAACATTACGGTGCCGATCACTCAAAACGCCTTGTCGTTAAAAATCAGGGTGGTAACTTCTTTGTAAATATGTCTGCAAAAGATAAACCGCAAATAGCCGTGCCTGTAGGCGCATCTGACGTGTTTGAAATTCGCGCGCTATTCCTACAACAGTTACTCGCTAATCGCCCCGCTATCGGTATTGAAGGGATGTTAGCTAACCTAAAACTTCATGCTCACATGCTAAAAGCAGGTTCAACACCAAAATAGGCATAAAACATGACGATTAAAAATGGAGTGCCAAAGCCCCGGAGGGTTTTAACACTCCAAGGGTGTTGAATTTAACAGCTTGCGCGGAAATCCCCGCCGTTCAGGGCGAGGATGAATAGCGCGGATGCCGAAGGCGTCCTAATTGTAAACTTGGTCATTCTGGCGTTTGCTGTTGTTCGATGTATTGCCTAATAATACTAATAGGAGCGCCGCCACAACTGCCAGCAAAGTAGGATGGAGACCATAGCGCATTACCCCATAACTTGCTCTTAATGGACGCATATCTTTTTTTTCTAATCATTCGACTGGAAACCCCTTTGAGACTATTGACTAAATTAGATATGGCCACTTTAGGTGGATAGTTCACTAACAAATGCACATGGTCATGCTCACCATCAAACTCTACTAATTCCGCCTCAAAATCACGACAAACTTCTGTGAAAATTCCACGCAAGTCGTCAATAATTTCCGCAGTGAACACGCCACGACGGTATTTCGTCACAAAGACCAAATGTACGTGCATCTTAAAAACACAGTGTCTACCATGTCGAATATCATTGTTTTTTTTCATAGACCAAGTATAATTAAAACATGAAACGTTTGCAGGCTTATAAATTTCAGATTTTACCTAATGGTGAGCAGCAGCGGGATATGCGCCGCATTGCTGGGTCATGTCGGTACGTATGGAATAAAGCCTTAGCACTTCAGATAGCCAATCATGCAGCAGGCGAGAAATTCATCAATCATTTTACAATGTGTAAATGGCTTCCTCATTGGAAAAAAGAGTCTGGAACATTGTGGCTCAAAGAAACACCATCACAGCTATTTCAGGTGGTGCTGAAAGACCTTGCGCGCGCTTACAAGAATTTCTTTGATAAACGTGCCGCTTTTCCTACCTTCAAAAAGAAAAGCGCTGGCGCTAGCTTTTGCTTCCCACAAGGTTGCGAGCTTGATGCGGGAAATAGCCGTATCAAATTACCAAAACTAGGTTGGGTTCGTTATCGCAAAAGTCGCAACATCGAAGGCATCATCAAAAATATTACCCTCTCCTGTGTCGCTGGACAGTGGTATGCCAGCATCCAGACAGAACGGGAAGTGGCTCAGCCTGTACATCCATCAACCTCAATAGTGGGGCTTGATGCGGGTATCACGCTATTCGCCACATTGTCCGATGGCACGATGTACGCGCCAGTCAATGTGCTACGCAGCAGCGCGTTGAAGATGGCAAAATATCAACGCCGCATGAGCCGAAAAGTAAAGTTCAGTCACAACTGGAAAAAAGCAAAAGCACGTATCACTAAATTGCATCAACGGGTAGCGCATATCCGCAATGACTTTCTCCACAAAACTTCAAACACCATCAGCAAAAACCACGCGATCGTTGTCATCGAAGATTTGAAAGTCACTAATATGAGCAAATCAGCAAGCGGTACGATTGAAGCCCCAGGACGAAGCGTAAAAGCTAAGTCTGGCCTCAATAAGTCGATACTAGACCAAGGCTGGGGTGAACTCCGCCGTCAGCTAGAATACAAGCAAGCATGGCGCGGTGGTGAAGTATTGGCCATCAATCCACGCAATACGAGCAGAACCTGCCCGTGCTGTGGCCATGTATCCGCCGAGAACCGCAAAACACAATCGCAATTCGAGTGCGTCAAATGTGGGTATGCAGAAAACGCAGACCTCAACGCTGCACATAATATTCTAAGGGCAGGTCATGCCCGGTTAGCCTGTCAAGTGAACGATGCAGTAATGTCGTCAGCAGCAGGAACCCTCCGAAGCGACTTAGGGGTGGCTCAATGCCACGCTTAAGCGCCGTAGGAATCCCCGTCATTCATGGCGGGGAGGATGTCAAAGACTACTTCGCTTGCTTCAGCTCGTCGTGCGTTTTGCATTGCCTCTGACAATACGCAGGCCGGTGATGTGAATGCATTTTTTAATTTAGCAACAATGGATTCATTTGTTTGTACT
>Ga0105054_10007001_pt1 | contig 15499 bp, 17 predicted proteins | sample BON02_FD_78091 | JGI IMG/M metagenome (GOLD analysis project Ga0105054, IMG submission 78091) | Freshwater microbial communities from Lake Bonney liftoff mats and glacier meltwater in Antarctica - BON-02 (megahit assembly) | ecosystem: Environmental > Aquatic > Freshwater > Ice > Glacier...
CGTTGGCAAAGCGGCCAATCAAGCCGTGGTAACGACCACGTTTTTAATTTTTATCGAAGACATTTTGATTGTGCAGGTCTCTAACTGGATAAGATACTATTAAGATGGAAGTTCAAGCGCAACACACCGATACGGCCGAACCTGTTATTATCCTGCACGAGCTCTATAAATCGTTTGACGAGTTGGAGGTACTCAAGGGCGTTAGTCTTAGGGTTAACAGGGGAGAAAATGTGGCCATTTTAGGCAAATCGGGCAGTGGGAAGTCGGTTTTAATTAAAACATTGGTTGGCTTGCTCAAGGCCGATAAAGGCGAGGCCATAGTGCTGGGCCAAAACGTTGGCGCGTTAAAAGAAAAAGAGCTTAATGCATTGAGAATGCGTGTTGGCTTTTCTTTTCAAAGCAGCGCTTTATATGACAGCATGAGTGTTCGGCAGAACATCCAATTTCCGCTGGTGATGAATAAAAAACACCTCAGTAAAGGCGAAGTCGCTGCTGCTGTTGATGAGGTATTGGATGCCGTTGGCCTCAAAGACAAGCAGAACCAAATGCCTGGCGATTTATCAGGTGGGCAGCGCAAACGCATCGGCATCGCACGCACCCTCATCCTTCGTCCGGAGATTATGTTGTACGACGAGCCCACGGCCGGCTTAGATCCTATTACCTCTAGCGAAATCAATGAGCTCATCAAAGAAGTGCAGCAACGTTACAATACCACCTCCATCATTATCACGCACGACCTCACCTGTGCCCGTGAAACCGGAAACCGGGTGGCCATGCTTTTGGATGGAAAATTTAGCAGCGTTGGCACATTCGAGGACGTATTCAACAGCAAGGACGAACAGATCAGACATTTTTATCAGTACAATTTTATACAATAAGTTATGAGCAATTCCCAAAATAAACGCACCGTAGTCGTTGGCATTTTTGTCTTTCTAGGCTTGGCCTTCCTGCTCGGAGGGGTACTTATGATTGGCAATCTCCACGAAACTTTCAAAAGGAAATCTAAATTAACCGCACAATTCGACAACGTCAACGGCCTGCAGGTAGGCAGCAATGTTTGGTTTTCTGGCGTCAGAGTAGGCACCGTCAGCTCGATTAAATTTTATGGAAAAAGAAAAGTCCGCGTGGTGCTTAAAGTCGACGAAAAGGTACTGCCCAAGGTTAGAAAAGACGCCTTTGTAAAATTGAGTACCGACGGATTAATCGGCAACAAAATATTGGTGATTTATGGGGGAAGCGAAGAAGTCCCGCCCATGGTAGACGGCGATACACTCGGGGTCGAAAAAACATTTACCTCCGAAGACATGATTAACACCTTGCAGGAAAATAACAACAATGTGTTGGCTATCACCACCGATTTTAAAAATATCAGCGCCAATCTGCTAAACGGCAAGGGCACCGCCGGCAAACTGTTAAAAGACGAGGCCATGTACACCCACCTTAATGCCGCCAGTCTTTCGTTGCAACAGGCAGCGGCCAAAGCAGAACAGTTGGTTGGCTCACTCAACACATTCAGCCAAGGACTTCATAAAAAAGGAACTCTTGGCCACGAGCTCACCAACGATACCCTCGTTTTTGCCGCCCTAAAATCAACGGTCGTGCAATTGCAAGAGTTGACCGATACAGCCAACGTTATGATAAACGACCTAAAAGTGGCTGGCCGCAATCCGAAAAGCTCCCTCGGCATTCTTTTGTACGATGAGGAGACAGGGGCACATCTAAAACAAACCATTCAAACCTTAGATAGCGCCATGCTCAAGTTAGATGACGACCTGGCCGCAGCGCAGCATAGTATTTTTTTAAGACGGTATTTTAAGGATAAAAAAAAGAAATAATCCATCAACAGCAGCACTGTTCATCCCGAATTTCAAACCTGCTCTACGCGTTCTTTTCACCCGGTGCAGTGCCATTAAAATGCGTCGTTATTCACGCTGATTTTTTGAAAAATACGGTCTGGTTCAAGCCCGCTCGAAACCCGCTCCAATCAAATCTCGAGCATCGCGCCAAATGCGCCTGAGCTGCCGCTACCAGAACTAAGCTTGTCGACAACTTGCATAGAGACGATATAAAGCCGAAACGAATTTTAGTAGGCCACGCGGACGAAAAGCATACAAACGCACTAACTTCAAAGCTGAGAAGAAGCCTAAACCCGTTTAGCCAAAAATCACTGTTGAACCGGTGCCTTCGTGGACCTCAGGCTCCGGTTCTTGGGGGGAAACAGCGTAGAAATGGTGCCTTCGTGGAACCTCCGGTTCTTAGAGGAACACCTGTTGAACCTCCGGTTCTTGGGGGGAAATCTTGTTTACGTGCAGCATAGCCGTTAAAAAGGACAATTATGATAGAAACTACAGCCAAATGGATCACGATACTGTTTGGCCTATTCTTTATTGCCGCAGGTGTATTGATGCTCTTTGCGCCTAAAAAAGCAAACGCCATTTTACGCAAAGCCGGCAGTACCAACGTAATAAACTACGGCGAGATTACGCTACGCCTCATTCCGGCCGTTGCGCTAATTTTAGCTGCCGAAAACGCGAAATATCCCGAAGTCTTCCAAATAGTTGGATGGTTCATGCTCTGCACCTCCGTTGTGCTCTACTTTGTACCCCGTCAGCGGCATCATAATTTCTCGGTACGGGCGGCACATATTTTAAAACCCCGCCTCTTTCAATTGATTTCCCCCTTTGCATGTGCCATTGGCGTGTTCTTCATCTACTGTGTTGTTTAATACAGCAGTCATTGACACAGCCCTTTTCAGAAAGCGCAAAAACGACTAAATGCCGCTCCTTTTTAGCTTATACTTCAGTTAAGCACTGCGGATAGCGCGTATTCTTTTTGGCCGGAATATAAAAGCAGAGTAGCTAGAAAAACTTTAAACAAGTACGTATACCGCTTGTTCTTTTCATGTAGATGTGTTATTTTAAAAAATTAAACAACTGCTAAAAAACAAGTAAGGCCATGAAAAATCGAAACGTTTTAATTTTAGGATTAGGTATAGTATTGTCGAGTTGTTCTGTCATACGACCAGGAGAGGTTGGGGTTAAACAAAAACTAGGACGTTTATCAGAAAAGGTTCATTATGCCGGTCCAGTATTCTATAATCCGTTTGTAAGCAAGGTTGTAACCTTATCTATTCAAACCAATAATTTGGAACTTTCATTAAATCTTCCAAGTAAGGAGGGCTTGAGCATTAATTCACAGATTTCGATTCTTTACAAATTAAATCCTGACCAAGTACCCTTTATAATAAAAAATCTAGGCTTAAAATATGAAGCCATTATTGGCAATGTATTTCGTTCAGCATCAGCTGATGTTTGTGCAAAATATTTCGCCAAGGATTTACATTCTGGGATGCGGGCTGATATTGAGCAGGCCATCAAAGAAAAAATGATGGAAACACTCAAGAGCCAAGGCATACAAATCGATGCCGTTTTAATGAAAAGCATACAATTACCGCCAGGTTTAGGCGCTTCCATAGAACTAAAACTTCAAGCAGAACAAGATGTGATGCGTATGGAGTTTACCTTAAGACAAGCAAAACTTGAGGCTGAAAGAAAAATAATCGAAGCAAAAGGAACCAGTGATGCACAGAAGATTATTTCAGAGGGATTAACGAACGAAATAATTAAAATAAGAAGTATTGAAGCTTTTATGGAGCTAGCCAAATCACCCAACAGTAAGGTTATAATTACGGATGGGAAAACGCCTTTTCTAATAAATAACGACAAGTAAATCTATTCCGAAGGAAAGGTTACTAGCAAAAATTAGCAGCTAAACTGGTTTTTTATTGACCATCGTGAAAAAACGCTTTCCTAAAGCGCTCGGTGTCATATCGATTAAACGCAAACCAAAATAGTTGACACAATTCATTGGAAGCTCAATAAAGTATTCCTCACGAATTTTATGAAAAACAGCGCAGAAATTAATGTCGTATGGCTCAAAAGAGATATTCGTTCGCAGGATCATTTACCTATGTATCATGCCGAACAAAGTGATTTGCCTTACCTGCTGATTTACCTTTTCGAGCCAAGCTTGATGCAGTATCCAGACTGCAGTTTACGGCATTTGCAGTTTCAATTTCAATCGCTTACCAAGCTAAATGAACGGCTGCAAGCCTACAACGGCGCGGTAAGCCTTTGTCACGCAGAAGCGTTGACGGTATTCACGGCCCTCCAAAAACAATACACCATTAAAAACCTGTTTAGTTATCAAGAAAGTGGCACGCAAATCACCTACAACAGAGACAAGGCCGTGGGTGCGTTTTGCATAAAAAACAATATCGCCTGGCAGGAATTTCAGCGAGATGGTATAATTCGCGGCATAAAAAACCGCAAAGACTGGGATAAAACTTGGTTTGCCACCATGCATGAACCCCTCATTCAAAATACGTTTACCGCAAATAAAATACAGAACGCAAACAACAACTTTCCACTTTCACAAGCACTGAAAATTCAGCTGGCCCATACGCCCGAAACTTTTCAACCCGCAGGGGAAACAAATGCCTTCAAATATTTGACGAGTTTTGTTCAAGAGCGTGGGCGGAACTACAGCAAATACATCAGCAAGCCGACCGAAAGCCGGAAAAGTTGCAGCAGGCTGTCTCCCTATATCAGTTGGGGCAATATCAGCGTAAAGCAAGCCTATCAGTTTATTTATGCCTCCTTAAAAGTTGTTCCCCATGCCGCACCCCTCAAAAATGCACTCACCCGCTTAAAATGGCATTGCCACTTTATTCAAAAATTCGAAGTCGACTGCAGCTACGAAACACAATGTATAAATACGGGTTACGAATTACTGGAGCACCCAACAAACCAAGCCCATATTGAAGCATGGAAAAATGGTCGGACGGGCTTTCCGCTAGTAGATGCTTGTATGCTGTGCTTAAAGGCAACCGGCTGGATTAATTTCCGCATGCGGGCCATGCTTGTATCATTTTTTTGCCACCACCTCTACCAAGATTGGCGTACGGCTACTTACCATCTCGCACAATTGTTTTTAGATTACGAGCCTGGCATTCATTATCCGCAATTTCAGATGCAAGCTGGCACCACGGGCATAAATACCATCAGAATATATAATCCCATTAAACAGTCGCAGGAACATGATCCCGACGGTGTATTTATAAAACGCTGGCTGCCCGAATTACAAAATGTGCCCACCGCATTTATTCATGAGCCCTATAAAATGACCAGCATGGACCAACAGTTTTGTCAGTTCCAGCTGGGTAAGGATTATCCACTGCCCGTCATTAACCTCGAGACTACGGGTAAAAATGCGAGAGAAAAAATTTGGGGCCACCGCAAAAATGAAATCGTTAAGAAAGAAAACGCCCGCATTGTACAAACACATACCCGCAACAACAAGTTTTCAAACGCCAAACGGGCGACCAAACCAAAAAAAGATAAAAAGGAGCAGCAAAATTAGGCTTCGCCCAAATCCGTTGCATTTCCACCGCCAAAATCAGATAAAATGCGTCATGTGAAAAAAGAAAATTTGCCCAGTAAGTTGTGCCTTGTTTGCAACAGGCCTTTTGTCTGGCGTAAAAAATGGGAAAAGGTATGGGAGGAAGTAAAGTATTGCAGTGACCAGTGTCGCAGCCAAAAAGGCAATGCTGCGAGCCATGGGTAAACAATCCGTCTTTCTTATTTTTCCGCACCAGCTTTTTGAGGTAACCACTGCCCTCGAAAAAGCGGATAAAATCTATTTGGTAGAAGAATACCTCTACTTTAACCAATATAAATTCCACAAGCAAAAATTAGTTTTTCACCGCGCCAGCATGCAGGCCTATGCCGCATTTTTAAAAGAAAAGCAACTGCAACTGGAATATATCAACGCTACCGAACCAACCCATGATATCCGCGCATTACTTGCGGATTTACAACAACAGGGCGTCAGCCAAATACAGTATTACGATGTTTGCGACCATTTGCTGGAGAAAAGAATTCAGCTCAGCTGTGAGCAACATCAACTTTCGGTATTAAAACTGGAAAGTCCTTTATATATTAATAATTCAGCAGAAATAGCCTCGTATTTCGGAACCAAGTCCAAGTATTTTCACACTGATTTCTACATCAAACAGCGCAAAAAATTAAAGCTATTACTCGATACATCTGGCAATGCACTTGGCGGAAAATGGAGTTTAGATGCAGAAAACAGACTCAAATATCCCAAAGGAAAAGCCGTACCCACCGTTCAATTCCCGTCCAGCTCTGTGTATTATCAAGCGGCCATCGCTTATGTAGAAAAACACTTCGCGGAGAATTATGGGATAATTTCGAACACCTTCATTTATCCAACAACACACCAAGAAAGTAAAGTTTGGTTGACCCAATTTTTAGAAAAGCGTTTGCAGGAATTTGGCGCCTACGAAGATGCCATAGTGGGCGACGAAACCCTCCTACATCATGGTTTACTTACGCCAATGTTGAATGTTGGCCTGCTCACACCCCAACAAATTGTAACTGCCGCCATAGCACATAGTTTATCCCATACGGTTCCCTTAAACTCATTGGAAGGTTTTATACGCCAAATTATAGGTTGGCGTGAATTTATCCGCGGGGTGTATGTCCATCAAGGCAGTTACGAACGCAAACGGAACTATTGGCAGTTTCACCGAAAAATTCCCCATTCCTTTTATGACGGCACCACTGGTATTGCGCCCATCGATACAACCATTCGCAAAGTATTGGCCACTGGTTATTGTCACCATATAGAGCGCCTAATGCTCCTCGGCAATTTTATGCTGCTCTGCGAATTTGATCCCGACGAGGTGTATAAGTGGTTTATGGAAATGTTTATCGACGCTTACGACTGGGTTATGGTGCCAAATGTATACGGCATGAGTCAATTTGCCGATGGCGGTCTTATGGCCACTAAACCTTACATCAGCGGCAGCAGCTATGTTTTAAAGATGAGCGACTTCAAAAAAGGCCCTTGGTGTGCACAATGGGATGCGCTCTTCTGGCATTTTATGCATACACAACGCGATTTTTTCTTGTCAAATCCGCGCCTTGGCATGCTCATCAAGGTATTTGATAAAATGGATGACAAAAAAAAGAATGAACATCTCCTCCTTGCGAAAAATTGGCTTGAGCGGATCGAATAGCACTGCCGAAAAAGCTGGCACAGCTAAACGCATGTCCTGCTGCAAATCCCAGCCCCTTAAGCTAAACATGGTGGTACCCCTTTCCTAAAATAGAAAGATTTCACCTATATAAATGGCCTAAACTTTTGATGGAAAGCGAGAAAACCAGTTTATTTCATACTAGAAGCAACCACTAACTTCACAGCGCCATAACAGCAAAATATGCAGGCATGCACCTGTGTCGGAGCGTACATTGTATGCGCAAGGGGTAAGCAGAATAGACTTGTAAGCCGTTTGACTTGTCTAGGTTAAAATTGATACTCAAATACTGCTGTTAAAAATTACGCTTCTTCTTTTTGTCGCAATATTTGCCTTTTGGATTAGTACAATTTGTGGAGGGGGAACAAGCCTAATACGTATACCACTACTGAATAGCATCTTACCTACTTCGGTCATTCCATTTTCACTGACCACCGGAACATTTACGAGTTCTGCCTCGCGAACAGTCGTATTTAGGAAGGCCATAAATTGGAAAATCTTCTATTGGTTCGTTCCCTTTTCTATTCCAGCCGTACTCTTGGGCGCTTGGTTAATGAAATAGGTTAACCCAATATATTTACTGTTTTTTGTGGCGGTATTTTTAATTACGAACGTTGTTGAAGTATTCAGAAGTAAAGCAAAAATTGAAAAAGAAGAAAAACCCTATCCCAAATATATACTTGACTTAGTCGGATTCTTTGCGGGTTTTGTAAGTGGTGTGACTGGGGCAATTGAGCTGCTATTTAAGCGGTTTTACCTGCGTTATGGACTAACTAAAGAAGAAATAGTGGCTACATGGGCTGCCAGTGAAATATTTCTGCATTTAATTAAACTTGTAAGCTACATTTTATTGGGTTTGTAGTCAAAATCAGCGCTTTGGCTTGGTATGGCTATTGCTTTAGGTGCTCTCTTCTCATCGCTTGCGGTAAAATATATTTTGCCCTATTTAAGTGCGTTTGTGTTTAAAAAAATAGGCTATGGCGCTATGGTGTTTTCGGGAATTGCCTTGTTGTTGAGCACCTCACAGCAAATTTTAAAACACGACAAGCTTAAAGTTGATATCGGCCTAAACGACACCAAAATAAAATGGAACAAAGTAAGTGAGACTTAGAATATGCATTAGATAATGGACTAGAAGTAGAAAGACCCATTCAACCCGGTGAACTTCCCGAAAACTTAAGGTTCAAATACAAAGCGCTCACCAATACCTTTGACCAAATACTATTAGAAAAGGTATTTAAATTAAATAATGTCCCTAGCTATGAATTTTACTGCTACAAAGACAGCAAATTAACCCAATACGACTTTGAACAATAACAGTTGCCGTTCGGGGGGTTGCGCGAGAAAGGAATGTATGAAGCCGAGCACCGTACATCAGCGCTGCACCTATTCCAGCGGCAAAGCAGCAGCCTTCGACTTTAGCCAAACAGCAAGTCGAATAAACCATTTAATTGGCCTAATTCCTTCCCGTTCATGATGTGCTGCGCAGCTGAGGCAAACCCAACCAACAAGGTCTCGTCAAAATTAACAGGCAACGTCGTTTCGTGGCATACCAACTTGCACGTTGACGGTTTCGGATAATCCATTATATTAGACTCAAAAAAGGCGGTTTTAAGACGAATTGCTGCTGTAAGTCATTTCAAAATGAATGAGACTAACAAACTAATCGACAACATCACCCTCGCCGCCTTATTGCTATTGAATTTTGGTCTGAAGTTCCTGTTCATTTCGTCAAACGCTATTGGCGGCGATGAGCCCTTCAGTATCTATCACGCGCAAATGAATATCCCCTCTATAATTCAGAACCTAATTCATGGCAACAACCCGCCATTTTATGAAATTCTTCTTCACTTCTGGATAAAAGTGTTTGGGATAAGCGCACTATCGGTCAGATTTCCGTCTTTAATTTTTAGTGTTTTGACCGTCTACTTTATATTCAGACTGGCCAAAGTATTTTTTAGTTATCGTGTAGCGCTCATTGCCTGCTTATTGTATTCCTTTTCAACTTACCACATTTTATTTGCGCATGAAGCAAGGGTGTATGCCCTGTTCGCTTTATTAACCGCCATGTCGATGTATTACTATCTGAAAATTTACAGTGAGCCCAAAACATTAAAATATTACCTTTTTCTGCTTGGAACGAACGTTCTATTGATTTATTCTCATTATTTCGGATTTTTTGTGCTCGTAATTCAGACTGTTGCTCTCTTAGGTGTAAAAAATATAGGCCGACAAACCGCCGCAAAATATGCCCTATACTTACTGATTTTAGTCCTTTTATATTCTCCAAACTTCAACAATTTAATTGTTCGTTTCCTTGATTCCTCGTCAAATGGCACATGGGTTAGGCCACCAAATGGTATTGAAAGCATTTACAATATGCTCTGGCAATTTTCGAACAGGCCAATTACAACCGTCTTGTCTATTCTTGTGCTGTTGGTCGCTTTTGTTAAAATGATCGTAAAAAAAGATTACAAAAACATTTCACCGGGCTACAAATTCATCTTCTTTTGGTTCCTGTTCCCATTTTTATTCATGTTCGTGGTATCCTACTGGATCCCCATGTTTATGGATAGGTATTTGATTTTTGTTTCATTAGCTTACTATTTGGCCTTAGCCATTTGTGCTAATTATATTATTAAAGTAAAAAAATATAGTCTTGTCCTGCCAGCTACTCTCATTGGATTTTTTGTCATTACGGTAAATCCCGATGTTGACAATAAAAGGCATGTAAAAGATACTGTTGCAAAAATTACGGCGCTTAAGGGCGAGAATAGCTTGGTATTAATTTGTCCCCAACATTTTGTTTTAAACTATACGTATTACGCGAACCCCGAAATATTCAAAGATGTAGACAATGAACCTTTGTATACTAAAATGCTCAACCGCCTGCAAGAGGAAGATGTTTATGCCTTAAATAGTCTAGAAAATATCAGCTTAGCACATTTTAGTACTATTTTATATTTAGATGCAGCTGCAGATTTTTCTTACCCTAACAATAATATTATTCCAACTTTAGAAAAAAACTTCCAGCTAAAACAAACACACAAATACTACGAGATATTTACAATTTATGAATTCATAAGAAAAACTAAACCGTCTATTGTAGCGCCCGCCCAAATACCGCAAGTTTCGTCTCACTGAAAAATAGCTCCAATGCCAACGGCAGTTTGGCAGTTATTTAAACCTTGTGTTTTTGCCTCCGGGAAGGAGGCTATAGGGCCAGAATTAAGCAGTGGTTTAAAGGTCGAAATCCATTCAGCTTTCTGCACAATGATGTGTAAACTAGGCAACGCATACTCATTGCCATACAAACCATGACCGAACGGAAGCATTAATTTTGTGTGTGCTGCTTTTAAACCAGCTACCGCAATGAAAAACCCACGCTTTTCCCTTCTCCTTATTTTTTCAATAAGCGCAGCACTCCCCACCGCTTGTAACGAGGCCGAACAAAAACCCCATATCATTACCACTAAAGAGCATATGAAAGCAGAAAAACAAAACCTAAAAAATATGCTCTCGGCCTATGAAGGCGAAATAACCGCTACGGCGAAATACGCAGCATTTTCAAAAAGAGCCGAGGAAGATGGTTACCACAATATTGCTTTATTATATGATGCGGTTTCTGCGGCTGAAAACATACATGCCCGAAACCATAGAGCTGTTTTAATTGACGCCGGCGTAACTATTCCCAACCTAACACCAAACTACAAGGTAAAAAACACCAAAGAAAACTTATCGGATGATATTGGTGGAGAGGCGTATGAAGCACAGACTATGTATCCCGATTTTCTAAAAACAGCAGAAACGGCTGGAAATCAAATAGCACATTTGAGTTTGACCTATGCCATGAACACCGAGGCAAAACATAAGTTCTTTTTCGAGCAAGCCCTCGGCGACATCAACAGCAATACGTTAAATAGCCTACCCGCTGCCTATCATGTTTGCCCCAGCTGTGGAAATACCTACACAACGGCACCCAACCATTGTGACTTCTGCTTAACAGAAAGCGAAAAATTCCTCAAATTCCTATAAATAACCTACAAACCACTAGCAATACCTGGCGTGGTAGTTTTGCGCTGACCGCATGCTATGCGTTGGCGTAGTCCGACTGATTCGGGCGCTTAGCGGTGCGTTATATTCCAACGGCCTTTTTTGAAATCGGCGGCTTTGGCTTTCGGCGGAGCCATCGTTTTGCGGCGAATTTTTTGCTCTTCTTCGGGGAGATGAATTACCTCTTGGCAGCCAGCGGAACAACAACCTTGGTATTTCTCCCGACAAGTCTCACATTGAATAAACAGCAAATGACATTCGCTATTAACACAATTCGTGTGGTGATCGCTTCTTTCACCGCATTGGTGACATTTACTAATTATTTCATCGCTGATACGCTCTCCCAAACGTTCATCAAAGACGAAATTTTTGCCAATAAACTTACTCTCCAAACCCGATTGTTTCACTTGACGGGCATAGTCAATAATACCGCCCAGCAATTGGTTTACATCTTCAAAACCTTCGTGTTTAAGGTAAGCGCTTGCCTTTTCGCAACGTATTCCTCCGGTACAATAGAGTACTATTTTTTTATCCTTTTGTTCCTTCAGCAAATCCGCAACCAATGGAAGCTCTTCTCTAAACGTATCTACATTGGGGGTGATGGCACCTTTAAAATGACCCACTTCACTTTCATAATGGTTGCGCATGTCCACCACGATGGTATTGGGATTGTCCATGGCCGCATTAAACTCAGCAGCAGAGAGGTGATTTCCTACATTGGTGACATCAAAGGCATCATCATTTAAACCGTCGGCAACAATTTTATCACGTGTTTTGATAGTCAGTTTATAGAAAGATTTGCCGTCGTCTTCCACCGCGTATTTAATGGGTACATCCTTTAACCAGGTCCGGTTGTTTAAATCGGTTAAAAAATCATCCATCTGGTGTTCTGGAATACTCATTTGGGCGTTGATACCTTCACGGGCTACATAAACACGGCCAAAGCAGCCCAGTTCCGACCATGCCAGATACAATGCATCGCGGGTTTCCCCTGGATTTTCAAGTATCACATAACGATAAAAAGAGAAAGTGGCGCGCTGAAAAGTTTCCTGCATCAGCCGTTCCCGCAATTCATTGCGGTTGACTTTGTTCTGTATAATCATAAAGTGTGGGTGTTAAGTTGCATGCTTAAACCGGACACAAAGGTAGAGAATTATATGAGGAAGTTAAAAAAGCCCTATGCAATTTATTGCTAACACATTTTTTATGAAACAGATTTGGCTTTTAATTTTACTGTGTTATATTTTGACGAACCAATAACTTAATTAGGAAACCTCAAACCACTATTTGGTATTGAATTGAAAAACAATCCGGTTAAGAGACCAATTACGTTCAAATCAAAATCCACTTGATTCTATTTTCAAGCCGATTGCAGTACGGGTGGTTCTGTCAGTAGTTTTGACATCCTGTTCAAAAAATGAACCCTTACAAGTTAATAACTCAACAACTAAACATGAGATTTTCAAAAAACCAACTATTCCTAGACTGAAATCTTTAAATCAACGCTACAAAAGATTAAAACAAAATCCAACTAATGCTCGTATTTCTGATGAAGAGATAGAATAAGATAGCGTAAATATGGGATTACTTTATGTAGAGGCCATTTTAAACCATAATCTAGAGGATATAGAACAGAAATTAAAATCCCCAATGCTGAACTACACATGATTGATTTGGTAGCAACATCTGACTCAGGTATTGTATTGTTGATGCATGAAAGGCAATTTACTAGGTCAGATAAGTTGAATTTAAAACTTGTTAAATTGGATAAATATGGGAATCAACCTCCAGGCTCAAATATTAAAGAACCTATTGTAACTTCTTTCAAGATCTATCCAAATCCAACTTCTCCAATAGTTAATCTAGAATTCGAAAATATCGACCGATTTAGTCAAGCTATATTCCATAATATACAGGGTCAAAAAGTAGCCTCATTCAATATTGAATCTCAAAAAAACCAAACTTTAGATATTAGCATATTAGCAAAAGGCATATATTTTGTTCAGCTCATTGGTAAAAACAATACGAGTAAAGTAAATAAACTTATTGTAAACTAAGCAGCAATTACAATAAAGGCATTTAAATCAGAGCTTAGAAGTCAATAGCGTTTCACTGAGCATATGCTCAGTGAAACGCTTATTCTCGGCAATCTCCGCGTTAAAACACCTGCTTACCTTTATAACATTATGACCTTATGGCTTTAAAACCGTAAGGACAATGCCTGCACCCGCTCTTGCAACAATGCCCACGTGTAAGATGGTATTTTTCGGTAAAGACCATATAGCCCTGCGCGTTGAAGTAGAAATCCTCTCCTTCAACGAGCGGCTTTTGAATACTTTTAGATGGTTTTGGAATCATTTAAAATAAATCGACCCAGGCGCCACACCTGTGCTGAACGAATCGACCACTGCAAAACTCAGATTATAGCGTAAAAGTTTGCCTGAACTATTAAAATCTCCTGCATCGGTACCATAAAAGTAGCCTGTAATGGGATCAAAACCGATGGCATAAAAATTCCGATTGAGTACAACCACACTACTTGCAAAAATAGCATTCCGATTATGCTCATACACCTTGCCCTGCATACTATAATACAATTTGGTGCGATCGGTATTGGCACACAAATCCGAAGGACTCGTTTCCAGTCCCAAATCAATGTGGCTCCCGGTGAGGGTGTCTTCCAGTTTCCAAAGACTTGCATCCGTTGGCGTGCCCATAAATGCTGGTAAACCACCACACAATACCCACACATAACCACCGGCATCAACCGCAAAACTATTCGGCCAATCGCCTACAGGGATGGTGTCGACATAGGTGTCGGTGGTGGTATTTAGTACATATACACTGTTGCCGTTACCGTTGGCAATATACAACTCCCCGTCATGGGCCAGCAAAGCATCCGGAAAAGGGCCTGTTGCTAGGGTTTTAAGGACTGTTTTGGTGGCCAAATCAATTACTTTCAGTCGACCGTTACCGCCAAAACTGACCCACTCGGTGACATAAGCTTTGTTGCCAACCACCGCAATCCTACTCGGCAATTCAAATCCACCAATTTCGCCTATTGATTTAAAATCGGTAAGATTTACCAATTCCAATTTGTTGCCGTTTTTCACGACGATGATAGCTGTATTGTTCCAATGGGCCATGGCTTGGGTAGTATTACCCAACGGCCTGCCATTGGCTTGCTGAAACAAATGCTGTACAAAAGATGCATTCTGTCGATTCAAATAACTTAAACTACCCGAACCGCTAGGAAAGGCCCCTTCGCTCGTGACATAAATGCCAGCTTCATAACTCGCTGTTGGGTTCGGATTGGTATTGTTGTCTGGTTTACAACTCATGGCTGCCAAAAACACCAGACAAAGACTGGCTGTGCTTACATTTTTAATCATCATTTATAATTTAAGGTTAGGTTAAGCATATAATATCGGCCAGGCATAGGACGCCATTGGACCGCTTGATAATTGGTATTGAAGAGGTTGTTGACTTGCAAACCCAAGTTGATGTCCATCTTTCCGAAAGACGTGTTTATACCGGCCTGCAGGTGGTTAAGCTGGTAAGGGTCGAGTGCATCGCTGTGATCGCTGGTCACAAACCGTTGACCTGTAAAATTGTATAAAAAGCCACTAAAAAACCGCTTGTATTGGTACCACAGCTGTGCCCGGAGCTGATGTTCAGGAACATAGATAAGCTGTTTATTTAAGCGATTCTCCTGCCCCGGACCCACCTGAGTATGTACCGATTTTACCCAAGCATAATCGGTTTGCAAGCGCAACGTATGCGGTCCAAACTGCTGCACAAGTTTTAGCTGACTTTCTATCCCCTGTGAAGAGACCCCCAGAAGATTCTCTGGCGACCAGATGCCACCACCGCCAGGTAGCCAGATGATCCAGTCGTTGACTTGTTGTCTAAAATAGCCGATGCTGACTTCTTGATGCTGTTTTCGGTATTGAAACTTTTGGCGTACGCCTACTTCTCCCGACCAACCCAACTCCGGCCTTAAACCAGCATTACCACCGGGTTGCCAATATAAATCGTTCAATGTTGGCAGACGATACGTACGACTCGCATTGGCATACAAGCTGGCTTGTCGTGCTACAGCATATTCTAAGCCGATTCCCGGGGTAAAAGGAACCAATTTACCCTCAAAAAATTCCTGTCGCAGTAGGAGTTGCCCTCTCCATCGACCTTCACTGTATCTAAGCGCAGACCAAACGGCATAACGTTGTTGTTGAATCGGAGCCATATAGGCCGGTGATTGGGCTTCATACAAACTGTGATGTGCCACCGCCTGCCACCGCCAGTGTTTGGTCAACGCAGCTTGTA
>Ga0105054_10007008_pt1 | contig 15490 bp, 9 predicted proteins | sample BON02_FD_78091 | JGI IMG/M metagenome (GOLD analysis project Ga0105054, IMG submission 78091) | Freshwater microbial communities from Lake Bonney liftoff mats and glacier meltwater in Antarctica - BON-02 (megahit assembly) | ecosystem: Environmental > Aquatic > Freshwater > Ice > Glacier...
GAAAAGAGCCTGATGGCAATCCGTGAGGTAATCAGAAGCAAGAACATTATGTGGAATCACTGAATTCGCATTATATTTCTCCTGATGTAATTTAATCGCATCCCTCGACTTGACAGCTATGTCACCTGCAAACGCATTCCATGAAGCAGCCACTAAAGTATTTAAAAATACTTTATACATTGATGTTCCTCTCTCTGTATCACCAAAATGATCTCGCATACCTACCAAAAATCTCATCGATGGTATCTTAGTATCCATACCCCATCCAGCACCAATGCCAATAATGAAAGGAATCAAAGTATGACCAGGACCTGTTGCAAAATTTTGATACTTCAACTTGCTTAACTTCTCCTTATAAACTAAAACCTCGTCAGGTGATAATTTTCATAAGATTTCGCAAATGGATCAACTGAATGAAAAATATTTAAAGTTGTACTATTGTGAATACATCTTCATACAAATACATACAACACTGTGGCTTTAATTAAAAAGGTAACGGAAGAAAATTTATTTTGGACATATATATTTAGTTACCGATGCTCTTGCCCCATTCTTGGTTTTTAATTTCTTCAACTGCTTCTTCTGAAATTTCAATATTCGCCTCCATAATTTGAGCAATAGTTGTGTCTTCAGTGGTTCGATTCGCTTCCAGCTTCACAAGCATTTCTTCAAGTTCTTTCACTCTGATGGAGGAAGCATCCATGCTCACCTTGGCTTCAGTAGTCAACTTCGCTAGAGCTTCATCAGCCTCTTCTGCCATATTGTTCACAAATTTTGGAAATTCGATTGATTTGTAGGCCTTTTCTAGCTCATCTACGAACCCTTCTACCTTGATGGTCTTCTTGTATGCAGCCCAGTCAATAGGCGCAACTGCTTTACCTACAACCTCCGAAGCGGCTTGGTTCACTTCCCCGTATAGAGCAACAAGTCGGGCTATATCAGCCTTGGCTTCAGTGGATCCAACCTTGGCGGATAGACCTTGAAGGTTGAACCCCCTTGCAAGCATGCCTCTTTTCACAACTCCTCGAATCATCGTGCACTGACTGGTTTTGATTTGTGTTTCTTCACCAATTCACTTCGCAACACGGTACGGTCCCCGCTTGTTTTGTGCAAGTTTTTTTCTGAAACGGAATTTAACTAGCCGTTGGAGAGGATGGAGACGACTCAGAATGAGCTGAACCAACTGCGCCAGAAATTCCAGCTGCTGGAAGGTGATCGAAAAGCGTACTATGAAATGTCAATGACTACCATGAAGGATAACAAAGAGGCGATTGCAAGTCTTCGAGCAGAGTCCAAGATGTTGCGAAAGGACCTAGCGGTTGTTCAACGGCAGAGTAGAAGTGACGGTCCGTCCGACGCATCATGTCCAGAGGAGACAATAGAACTTGAGAAGAATGTTTCTGTATTGCGCAAGAACTACGATGCGTTGAAATCTACTGTCGATGGTAAAAAGGAACAATTAAGTCTATTGCGCGACGAAGCTAAAAGTTTACAGTTAGAATCCAAGAAACCGAATGCTGAGGATTCGCCATTGACCAGAAAGATCCGCTTGTTGGAAAACCGTTTGGATAAAGCGATGATCAAGTACAATGAAGCACAAAGCATTCGAAAGACATATGACCAGATCGTGCGACGATTAAAGGAAGAACGAATTGGCTTCGACAATCAATTAGCAGGTATTGAAAAAACGTTACAAGCTAAAGAGCACGATTTCCAAGAATTGGTTTTGTTATGCGGAGACGCAACCCATGCAAAGGATTCTGTAATCCAGGAGCTGGAGCACGGGCGATGTCGGTTGCTGGACGATCGAAAACAGAGGGAGAAGGAGATGAAGAGCAAGAAAGAGATGGTGAGTGTAAAGAATGATATTGTTAATCGAATGGAGAAAAGAGAACAAATTCGAACTGATATGATCGCAAAGGCAAATGGAGATTTGAGCACAGATGAAGAAAATCAGTTGCGTGCATCAGTCGCTCTTAACAATTTGTCTCAATCCAAGGTTGCAGATGAGAATTCCAAACAAAAAAATATCATTGATGTTTTTGAAGACGCGTTTAAGAAGATTAAAGAAGCCACCGGGGTGTCTGATGTGAATGAAGTGATTCAAAAGATTGTTTCTCAGGAAGACACTCAAAAGAACCTCAAGGATTTGACTTTTGAAAACCAAGAAAAATTAGAAAAGTTGAACCAAAACAAACAAAAGAAATCTCAAAAGGTCGATGATATCAAGTACAGTGGAACCAGTGGAGGACATCGCCGCAAGATGGTTGATGACGAAGAAGAGAAGCTTGCACAAGCAAGTACCAAGTTGGAGCGCAACAGATTGCGATATGAGAGAATTGCAAAGATTTTGATAAATGTAAAGGCAGGTATTGCACATCTCACGGATAAATTAGAGTCGGTGCAGCCAGATCATCACATGATGATGATGAACGACGACACTGTTGTGGACATTCTAGGTGGTTGTGAGACTATTTTGGTGGGATTGCTAAATAAAATCAGTGCCGAAAGCGACATCGAAATGTTGATGCAAATGAAGTCAGATTTTAACGAAGTGGAAATCATTCCTACTAGACCGTTCAACCAGAGAGTTGCATTGAATATAATTTCAGATATTATTGAAGACGAAGGGGACGATTATGATATTGGGGATTTGGGACTAGATGATGAGATAGATGAAGAATTGACACGGGATCGAATAAAAAAGGCATCAAATACCATCATGCTTAGTTTTGACAAGAAGACCAAAAAGAAAGTTCCCAAGGGAAGCAGTACAGCGTCGTTTAATAATAGTAGCACCTCAAAGAGAAAAAAGAAGTAATAACATTTTGAATCCATCTTTCATTTTTAATCGCTACAGCTCTGAATTTAAAAACATGACACCAGTCGAAATTCAGTTTTCAAAAGAAAGAACACTAGTGAAAAAAGAAGCAGAACAAGAGAACTTGAAAGGAAGTCTCACCAGCAATGTCGTAAAGTTAAACCAATACTACAAGGAACGAGAAATAAAACTACAAAATCATTTCTTTAACCTCGGCCAAAATATCTGCGAATTTTGAAGGCGAAAACGCCATGGATAACATTGGTTCAATGTCACCATGTGCAATAGGAAGAAAAAAGGGTATCGTCGTGTGAGCTATTCGTTTGATAAACTGCAACTTATGTACATCTCCAACAAGCACAGTAACCTCCAATTCTTTCGCCATATATTTTGCAGCTGCTAGAGCGTTTTCAGACATTTCACTTTTTTCATCTACAGCAAGGAGAACCAATAGTCTATGGGAGCGACTCCCCATAGCTACTAATTCATCAAAATGATCCTCAGTTTTGACAGGAATCAATTCGCGGGTCCGAAGCACGACACTATCTTTTGCCACTTGCACTTGCGCTAGTCTTTTCTCCGCCGATGTTGGACCGAGTAGCTTATGTATTACAAGCTGAGAACCAACGAAGGCCAGCAGCATGGGCGGCATTAGCAATGCAAGGGAACCGATGTTTGAAAACAGACCTAGAACACCATGCTGCTCCACAACAGCTTGTATAGATTCCAAAGGAGACATCGACGCAGGGCTGCTGCTATTTGGGTTTGACACAATGGTGTGTTGACGAATAATGCAGAGAGGAACTGACAGAGCGAAACGACCAACAGTGTAAAACAGCCAAGAAGAAAAGCTATCATCAACATATGAATCATAAACATAACTAATCAGTTTCTCAGTTCCATCGACAAACAAAAATACCGAGAAGCCATTGTAGAGAGCAAGTAGGGGCACCGACCCAACTGCTTGGTTGAGTACCACCTTGCGTGATACCGCAACCTCTAGCGGGTACGCAAGCAGTTTATTGATGAAAAACCTCATAATAGGTAAGCCTATAGATGTGCTTTTGAAACTGTCAGCGGTATGAGTAAGTAAACTTTGAAACGCGAGTACCGGAGTGACTTCCAAGAACCAGGCTTCTAACGGATGGCTCAATGTCAATCCAGAGGATCCTCTTATAAAGGCAACTTCAAATGGTGCCCCAAAAACTCTACTGGCTACGAAGTAACATGCACGTCGAATAAACGACTCCAATTCATAATGGGTGTGTTTACGACTTAAGTTGATGAAGCGATTTGCTAGCACCACTTTTTTAACCCCAGATTGAAACCTCACTGTTGCATTTGTCTCGTCATTATCTAACAGCAGCTCTTCATCTTCAAACTGAATCCCAAGTAGTCTTTCTGACACCGCCTTGTGAACAGCACGAAACTCAGAGAAGCCCATTTTTGACTCAAGTCGTGTACTACAACTGCATTTGATGGAATGGTACCGGTACTCCAAAAAAGTTAAAAACAAACAAAAAAGTCCCCTGTCGTTACTGCCATTTTTATTTTTGTGCTGAAAATACAAAGGAAAGGTACAACATCGTGTACAACCAAAATATGTACTTGTGTGAAGATAACACCGATGAGATTCTTGTCAAGCACGCTGATTCATTGAAGGCGCTTCGAAAGCAATGCGCGAATCTTATTCCTTCGGGAGGAGTATTGGAAGACGGCACTGTCATGGATGATCTTTTCTTTGTTCGTTACCTTCTGAGTAACAAGAGTGATATTGATGTGTGCACTAAGAAGATACAAAGCACAGTGGAGTGGCGAAGATCTAATGCTGAGTTGCTAAGCACTAGTTCGAAACATCCGTTGGAAGATCGCATGAGCAAACATCTCTTGTCAGGACACACTGGCACTTTATCAGGCGGCGAACCAGTAAATGTGATACGACTAGGTTTGTCCGACTGTAAAAGTCTTTTAGAAGAGTTTTCCTTGGAAGAAATTTCGAACTTTATGACATTTGAAAAGGCGGTCGCGTATAAAATGTGTGACGCGAAAACGCGAGAAACGAAACGACTGGTAAAAGCTGTGACGGTGATCGACTTTGACAGTTTTAATATCTTTGGGTCAAAGTTTGACAAAAAAATTCTAACTGCTATGGGAGATAGTTCTAAGGCTGCATCGATTTACTTTCCACAACTACAGGTGAAGACGGTAGCCATCAATACCCCGTCGTTGACAGGAATGATTAAGAAGCTGTTAGGGGCCGTGCTACCAAAGTCATCAATGGAGAAGATGGTGGTATGCAGTGGCAAGAATACCAGTCGTAGTGCTATTAGCGCTTGTCAATTTTGTTCTGTATATGGAGTCGTCAAGGCAGTTCCGCCGTTTTTAGGAGGTACTGCTGCTACACCTATTTGCTTACAAACTTTTGAAGAGCGAAAAGAGCTTGAAATAGGAGACCAGGTAGAAGAAGCTGTTTTCCATACGATCACTGTTGCCAATCGCAGTTACACGGAATTTACAAGTCCTCATGTTGATCAAGGTTCAAGTATCTCGTTTGAAATTAGTGTTGAGGACAAACACATCCGTTTCTCCGCAGAAGTTGTCCCCACTGCAAAGGGAGCAGTAGGAAAGCGACGTAGTGGATCTTCGGACCTTGTTAAGAAGATTGGTCGTCTTGCTCGACGTTCGCCTAAAATATCTGTGACTCGTAACCGTGGTAATTCTTCGCCTTCTGAAGAGGAAGAGGAGGATGAAGATATATTTGGGACTGAAGCAGAGGACGTTACGTCGTACAAGCTGAAGACAGTTCATTCAATTCGTCTGGGTGATCAGTTGTTGGTGAATCCAGGAATGATGCCAGTGAGAGTGGATGCCGAAAACGGCCTTGTTCGAGGAAACTGGCAGGTACCTATTGGAGGCCACGTGGTATTTCGATTTGATAATACCTTTTCAAAACTCCGGAGTAAAAAAGTAACCTTTAGATGCTACACCGAACATCCTAGTCAGGAATTACAAGCGGATGTTGTGGTTGCTGTTCAGAAATCAAGTCCTGAAATCTTTTTTCCTGTGATGAAATTAATAAGTGACTCGCCGATGGGAGGTACTGTGGTGGCTCTCGTGTTTATTATATCCATGCAAAAGGTGTTTGATATACTTTTATTTTAACGAATCAAACGTTACCGGTAGAATTAATTTTGAAACGTAGATATTGCTTTTTAATAATGTGAATTTCGAATATATCAAGGTGGTTTACATCTGAATGGAGCAGAAATGTGAATTTAATGGAAGATACTCATCCTCCTTTTCCTATTCTTTTTAAACTTTTGTTTATAAAATAAATTAGATTTACCCAAGTAAAACGAAAATAAAGAAACTAAATATCATCTTCCATCGCGAAGTTTAGATTTGAATCTAACAGATAGCTGAATACAATGGAGGATGTCAATGCGACCAAACATATCGCCATATCTACTATTCCAATAACCAAAAACATTCTCATACGCACAGCTTCATTAAAAATAGCCAGGGCCGATGGCGTCACTGCAAGAGCGCCAAACACAGGAAGCAAGCAATTCAAGATCCTCGTGTTGGAAATACCGCGCTTCAGCTGATCCACCACTGAGCGCGGTAACGTGAATTGACCAGAAGCATCTTCAGCAAGTGTCAATATGACAGAGAATATATGACTGAGAGTAAGTGAGAGCCACAAGAAGAACAATACGAAGGTTATCAACAGGAATAAAATGAACCCGAGAAAAGCGATGTCACATTGTTCGCGCCAGGTTGGGTCGACTAGAGGCAGAATAAAAGCGGTCAAGTACAATCCAATAACCCCCAGAGTGACTTGAACTTGCGCTGCTCTGGTGACAAATGAAGGCGACCGCAGCAGGATTGAATCTAGTTTCTTGTCCCCATATTGCTCCACGGCAGGTAAACGTTGGTACCAAATGAAAGCGAGCATCCAAAGAGCTACGGCTGCAGCTGCCGTAGATGTCGCAGCAGTGAAGTTTGATGCAACATTTCCTGTGAATCGGTATTGTTGTTTGTAAACGAGTGTGTAGTAGGCTACCGATGATACAGAAAATAAGACCCAGAGCGATAGAATATATATTCGCATTTGGTATTTTTGTTTTTGTTTTTCGAATTGGAGCTGCGTAATGTGGGCGCTGGTGGCAACTCCATATGCAGGTTTTGAAGGATCTATATGAATGTCGAATGATTCATTCATCGATACGTTAACGCTAGTGCTGTGACAATGGGATCTCGATGCAGTTTCCTTTGCAGTATTTCGTCGAATCAAAAACACATTCCATCTAAACACATAAGCTCCCAGTACCTTTACGACAACAAGGAATACCACTAGGCTCAGCACGATGCATGTCACATAGATGGCTTCTTGGACAGAAGAGTGAATATGACAGGTCGGATACGACTCAAAATCATCCATACCATGATATTCGTCAGGGCATATACAAGTGGCATTAACACACATACCCGAAGTTCCTATGATCCAGTCCTCGGCGCATCTCTCATCACACATTTCAACTTTTTACAGACAACAGGTCGTGAATGAAAAGCAAAGAGTGTGCACTTTTTTCAAGTACGGGTAGAAAAAGAAAAAAAAGCCAGGAAAAGATGTTTGAGTTCGTGAGTGAATGCATTGGACATCAGAATGATATTCGTGGAGTTTGCACGTTGGGAGAAGGTTTTGTTACTGCTTCACGCGATCGGCTTGCCAAGATATGGACCAGTAGTGGTGTGAGAGCATATGACGCAGTGACTACTGTTCTTGTGCATGAACATTGGGTGAACGCAGTTGTTGGAATAGGTGGAGGAGGATTCGCCACAGGGAGTCAAGACGGTGTCGCGCGGCTGTTTGATCACAATGGAGCATTGATGAAGTCATTAAAAGGACACACGGGACCGGTTACGAGCTTGCATTATGCAAATGGGAAACTTGCAACAGGTAGTTGGGATGGAAGTGCACGAGTCTGGGATACGAGTAGTGGTACTTGTGAACATATTCTTCAAGGACATGAGAATGGTGTTTGTGTGTTGCTGTTGGATAATGGAATAATCGTGACTGGTAGTGCTGGTGAGCAGCAAGGAAACGAGATTGTGGGATACCAGCTCCGCATGTGGCAAGGTACTACCATGGTGAAGTCAATGAAAGACCATCAAAGCGCAGTTCGAGGTTTATGTGGATTGAGTGACGGTTGTTTCGCTAGCGCGTCTAATGATGGTACGGTGCGAGTATGGAGCTCTGAAGGTGATTGCATGCGTACGATGGACAACGGAGGCGTGTTCAACTTTGGTATTGTGGCTACGGGAAACGACCTTATTGCAGTGGCATGCGATGATTGCTGCGTTCGAGTATGGAGTCGAGATGGAGATTTATTGCAAGAGATTCCCCATCCTTCCACTGTGTGGTGCGTGTGTGAGTTAGGTAACGGCGATATACTCACTGGTAGTTCCGATGGAGTCGCTCGAGTGTTTTCACAGGAGGAATCTCGGATCTCGCCAGAGTCTGTTCGTTCGCATTACAATGAAGGGTCCCAACAGGCTAGATTGGCGATTGCCAACAAGCAATCAAACGGTGGGAAAGCAGTGGATGTGGAGTCGCTGCCTCAAATACAGAATGCTCCACAAGGAGATAGCGAAGGTCAGGTGAGAATGTTTAATGATGGAGGTGTCGCTATGGTGTATCAATGGTCTGGTTGCAATTGGGATCCAATAGGTGAAGTTATGAGTGGCCAGGAGGAGTTGGATGGCGAAATGTTTGATCGAATTATTCCTGTGGAGCTGGAAGATCCTGGTAAAGGATTGCGAAAACTGAAACTTGGATTCAATAACGGAGAAAATCCTTTTTTAATTGCTCAGAAATTTGTGAATAAGCATGGTTTGGATGAAGGCCATGTGGAAGAAATAGCTGCTTTCGTCCAGCAAAACGGGGGTGGAAAACCTGCTACAGAATCGAAAGAAGCACAAGTCTTTTCACATTTTCCTCTTCCTGGAATCACTGGGCTCACCTTTGAAACTGTAAAACTGGATATGGTCCTTTCCAAGATCAATGATAGTAAACCGTTGGAAGATCTTGTTCGAGTTCTCGGAAACACCAATAGGTATCATTCCAGCTCGCTTCCACAAAGTGGCATAGACTGTCTCACATCGATGCTTAATGGGGATGAACTTCTATTTCCAGTCTTAGATTTGTTCCGGATTGTGATGACCCATCCTGGTGGACCTTCAAAAGTCAATGCGCCTCTTCTCTGGGAAAAGATTTCGAAAGCCGGTGATTCACTTGCCGACAGTCTTACAGCCTCTCGCTTGGCTTGTAATTTCTTCTGTCATCGCAGCGGAGTGGAATTGTATGATCCAAGTGTGAACGACTACATTGTACATTTAGGAAAGACCCATGAAAACAAAAACGTGAAACTCGCCGCGGCCACATTTGTGCTTAACGTATGCAACATGCACTTTCATAATTGCACTGATTGCGATTTACTTCCTGCTGCTGTTGCTATTGGCAATCGGTGTGAGGGCGAAGCCTTGAAACGGTGTTTAATTGCAATCGGGTGTTGCTCATCAGCTGATTATGATAGTAGCGTGACTGATCTATTACGCAATAAATGCAATGGTCAGGACCCAGGTTTAGTGAATGCAATCCTATCAAAGAATAAAAAATAAACAAGAGTAAACTATTTCGAATTACCACCTCCACGTAATGGCTTAACTATTTTACTGTGCATAGATGTGAGAAAGGAGGTTTTAGTACTTTTATCCAATTGTAACTCTTCAATTTCCAACATGTATTTCTCTTTCTGGGACCTCAGCATGTATTCACGCTGTTTCACAGATTCCTCCAACATTTGAATTCGTTCATCTTTCAATACTAACAACTGCGATTTCTCTGAAACCGCTAATTCAGCACACGCATACTTACGAAGCAGCTGCTTATGCACCGCAATAAGTTTTTCTAATTTATGGGGAACTGAAGAACTGGAAGAAAGCTCTTGAATGGTCATCTGAAATTGTTTTTGTTGCTGTTCCCATTCGGCAGCCATAGCGGTCATACGCAGTTCCGTCTTGCGCAATTTTTCACCATCATCGTCGTTATCCTCATAGCAGGTTGGCATATTTAAATCAGGAACTTCTTTTTGCAATGCCTGAATTTTCATTTCAGATTCACGAGCTTGATACTGGTGGTGTTCTATCTGTTGTTTCGCCACATCTAAAGCTTCTGTCAATTTTGAGTTCTCAGAGTGTAAATTTGCGATGGTTTCTGTTTCGTCTTGTCTCACCTGCAATGCATCTGACAATATCCCTAGTTCTTCAGTCGATCGTACCAACTCTGCAGTATCGGCCTCGTGCATCTCTTCTAGCTCTTTAATGCGCAATTCTAATGCTACATTCTGTTTGAAGTCAGAGCCTCCCTTTTGCAATTTATCAATGAACGACGCTTGAACATCTATCGCCTTTTCTGCTTGGGCTAAAAGAGCCTCCAACTCCTCCACTGATCTAACTTGGTTCACAACTGCCTTGTTTTGAATAGATTTGGCCCTATTACCAAACCTTAAGGTAGATAGAGTCTCGCTTGCATTATAAGAGCTTGGAGAAACGTTAATGACCAACCACGTACGAGCATTACCACCAAGAGACTCCTGAAGCATTCGTGTCAGTTTTGAATCTCGGTATGGTACATGGGTAGATTTGCCATCGGTCAGTGCGTTGATGACGTTTCCTAACGCACTCAGAGACAGATTGATCGTCTTGGCCTCATCAAGACGTGCTCCTGAAGCCCCAGTCTTGCGAATCATCTCGGAGCCGGCCAGGTCCACCAAATTGATTTTACTAGTTCGCATCGACTTCGTGATGGTGTCCTGTTGAACCAGTTGTAAAATAAACACCGAATGACTTCGAGAGCTTCCTTCATTCATTCCAGTTGCTGCTTGGGCTCGATTGGAAGCTCCTAGTTGCATAAGTCCCATCAGCTCCTCCGTGCTATTCACATATTTTTCACTCATCCCATCAACGTAGATGCCTTTACTAGGGTCCTCACGCACTTGGAGATTCTTACGTGAAGGTTCCAAAAGATCTCGGATACGTTCCAGATATATTTCAACATAGCTTCCTCTCACAGTGAATTCCATATTTTCTTCCGCATTAGAAATAGTTTCAAAAATGGCTTCAACCACTCGAGGAATGACGCCGCGCATTTTCGGGTCCGTGATATCAGGTCCTTGCATGGTGTGTGTCTTCCCAGAGGAGGTTTGACCATACGCAAAGATCGTGCCGTTATATCCTTCGAAAACTGTTGCCACCAGCGGAACCCCCACTGTCTCAAAAACTTGTGATTGCAAGCTAGAAGGATCGAATATTCGATCGAAAGTAAACTTCTGGTCGTCTTCAACTACAATCACATTGTTCTCCTGAACCGTCACTGCCATCTTGCCTCCTCGCGACACTTCAATAGAATTCTGTGGCCGCACGCGTACCACCACGTGAACACTACTACTCATTAAAAATGTTAGGTAAAAAAAAATATATAAAATCTTTTACATTGCTCCCACCATGTCGTCAATTTTGAGAATCATTCTTACTGTTTCTGATGCTAAGGAAATGGCAGAGGTCGAAACCAACAATGGTTGAAAAATATTTTCTGCTGCCAGGTCGGTAATCTTACCAGTTCTTACATTAATACCAGCAGTGGTCAATCCAGCAGCATGTTGTCGGCGCAATTCGGTTACGATCTCAATAGGATTCAGTCCTGCATTCTCTGCCAACGTGTATGGGATCACTTCCAATGCATCCGCAAATGCTTTGACACAAAACTGCTTTTGACCCGACAATGTCTTAGCGAACGCACTCAGTCGAAGAGCCAACTCAGCTTCTGGGGCACCTCCTCCCACGATGAGAAATCGTTTTTTGACCAAACAACGGACTACGCATAGCGCATCATGGAGAGAACGATCTGCTTCACCAAGAACCAACTTGTTACTTCCGCGGACAAGAACTGTAACGGTCTTACCGGGATTAGGACAGCCAGTCACCTTCACAACGCGTCCTGCACCCATAGATATTTCGGATACCAAATCTGCAGCTCCTAATTTCTCCGGCAAGAAACTATCGACGTGAGCCACTGGAGTGCAACCAACAGTCCGACTGATGAACTCAATATCTGTTCTTTCTATATCTGTGATTACCATGATCTTCATCTTGGCCAAGAAATGCAAACTTAACTCATTAGTAGCATCCCGCAAAATACTCTTTTGAACCAATAGCACATTGCAACCTGCGTCTTTAATCTTTTTGCACAATTTCAAAATATACTTGCGTTCCTCTCTCAAAACTCGATCCATTTGGGCGTATTCAGAAATCTCAACGTTATTCTCAATATCCGTCTTGGGAGCTGATAAACAAAATTGAATCAAACCAATCTTCGCGTTTTCAATGCGGGTAGGTCCTCCAGCAACTCCTGCATTCTTCTTGCGAAAAACCAATCCGTCAACTAGCTCGGTATCGTCGACAGTGCCACCCATTTGCTGAACTACTCGAATGCTTTCATTAATATCAACATTCGTATCATGTTCTGAATCAATCACTCGAAGTGTAGCATCAACTGCGATAGGAGCCAGTATCTGAGAATCAGAACTAACCACTTTCGAACTCAGTGACGTCGTAGCTGCTTGTATCAATGCCTCTCGGTCAGAAAGTAAAACAGGTCGAGCAACACTTTCCAGGATCTTCTCAGCTTCAATGGAAGCCATCAAGAAACTTTCGGCAATAACAGTTGGATGAATACCTTTGGAGAGTAAATCCTGGCAACTTGATAAGATACTGCCCCCAAGAACGACCACGCTAGTAGTACCATCTCCTGCCTCGACATCTTGACTCTTGGAAAGTTCCTGCATCATCTTAGCTGCTGGATGCATGCACTTCATCTTGGTCAAAATAGTAGCTCCATCATTAGTAATGATAACTTCACCATCGTCACCCTGGATCATCTTATCCATCCCACGCGGGCCCAAACTTGTTCGAACCGCATCAGCAACAGCCTTCGCAGCAATGATATTGCTCTCGCGAACATCCCTTTCTTTCTCCTTCTTTCGGTACGTCTCTCCACTCATCTTACGCTGTGTCTTCTTGTTCTGGAACAAAAAAAGATACAGATTTTTCAACGGTTTATGTCTACGTAACGACCTCAATAAAAAGAAAATCCGGAGTGGCGTTTCACAAGATAATGTGTTGAACAAAACGAGAGATTTACGAATGGATTGAGGACCACGTAAATGGGATTTCGACTGCGGTAAATCAACTTCACACATAAATGACCTTTAATAAATTCACAGCATTCCAATCGATCCATACAATTTAAAATCTTCCCGTCCGCCTTTCCTACTAAAGCTGTATTTTAATTTGTTTCTACTTGTGAAAAATATTGACATTTGAAGGGTGAATAAACCTGGCCTCAAATGCGCCTGGACATAGTTAAAAACTTATTTTAGATGGGTTGATAAATTAAATATTGGAGCATTCGGCTCCAACCCTCGACGCCGTTGTTGAACCTGCATAACTTCCAAACAATTCGAATTTTCCGATTTCAGCTTTTAAATTACCACTTCAGATCGAAACTAATTATGTGCATTCTTGCGATAGGAAAGGATTCAAATATCACAAGCTCCAGTCCAAAACTGACAATGCATGGCCAAAACATATCCAAGGGTACTGTGTGTAGGTGGAACGTCCCTTCTGATTCACAGTCTGACCACCTAACGCGTTATACGATGTTCCCTTTGCTTTTCTTTTTTTTGTTGTGATTATCTCAAGCTTCGTCTTGCAAAATAATGAGATTCATTTCAAGTCAACGATAGTTCACCTGACAGATTATAATACAAGAATCTGAGAAATTTGTACATAAAATAAATTAGCGATACACCGTTTCGGGTATTAAACGCATATGTGTCACCGTTTCGGATATTAAACGCATATATGTCACCGTTTCGGGTAACAAAATGATAAAATGTCTGGAACGAGATTCGAACTCGCGCTCCCTGAGGGAATTGGATTAGCAGTCCAACCCGTTAACCACTCCGGCATCCAGACTCCAGTTGAGCTAGCTCGACTTTAGTTAAAGCCATGGACTATTCGTATACAATCAATCAGGAGCAATGAATATCGTTTTATTTCAGAAGTCATTTAATGTGTGGGGTCGATGGCCTGAAGTACAACAAGTAAACACATGTCGAAAGGTTCATCCTGTTTGGAATGTATTTACAGATGACGGTCTCAACAATAGCTCAAATTTGGTTGTAGCCAAGGACAATTCGTATAAAATCAATCAGGAGCCATGAATTTCATTTTTATTTCAAAAGTCATTTAATGTGTGAGGCCGATGGCCTGAAGTACAACAAGTAAACACATGTCGAAAGGTTCATCCTGTTTGGAATGTATTTACAGATGACGGTCTCAATTGATGACGGTCTCAATTGCCCTGATAAGTTGCCACCACATCGATGTGTGAGTTCTTTGTGTAAACATGATAAGACTATTATCGATCACCATAAGAAGAATGAAGGGGTGAAATCTCACCTCAACAAATGTGATGATTTCAGACAGGTGATGATGGGCATCAATATTGAGGATCGACCCGATTGGTTCAATATAAGGAAGCGAAAGATCTGCAGTGTCCCATTGTGATTTTACCTGTTTCTATTCCAGCAAGGAATTCACCACAACGATCCGTGTTGGAAATGAGTGTCCCAAAGTTAATTCCATCGAAAAAGGTGAAACTGGAATTGGATTTTGCAATGTTCATCTACTCCAGTGGCACTCCTTTTTCAAAAGAACTATTTTCAGAACTTTGCTGAAGGAAACATAAAGATATGCCACTCCCGGATCGGAAGAAACTCTCAGGCACTTGTTTAACCATAGATAGAATCTCATGGAGAAGAAGACCAACGAGGCGATGAAGCACCAGTATCGTTCTCGTTGCCTATCTGGTGGCGGAGGCTTGGATCGAAGAGGTCGCTATGTTGTTAGTTTTATGGCGCCGTCATCTTCGGAAGTTGATGATTCATTTTACCTTGAAGCCGTATACACTGGAGCACAAGGATACACTGCAGAATGGATTACCGAAGACATCACCCGTGTGATGGACGCATATCCAGAGACCAAATGGGCAGGTGAGTTTCTTTCAAAGTTCTTCCAAGGGTGTTGTTCTCATGGGCTCGATATGTTAGTCATAGATATTCTGTATGCTTCTAAAGCCAAGGGTGTTGTTCTCATGGGCTCGATATGTTAGTTATAGATATTCTGTATGCTTCTAAAGTCAATAGGGAAAATGAAAAGAAACCATCTTTTCCTGTTGGATACCAGGCTTCGTAAAAACGGCTTATTAAACCTAGCCAATTAATCATTTAAAACTAGTTGACACCTACAGAGATTTACTAGTGCAACCACAAAAGTGGCTTTTCTTTCAGGGAAATTATGAAGGCTAATAGCAATTGTAGTCATAATCCCCATTGAATCTAGCTTTTTAATTTTTAAAATAACATATCTTCAGTACAGATCCCGAAAAGTATTCCAATTTGAATAACTTTATGGTGATTCTAAGCAAAGTTGCTCAAAACTTTGCATCAGGAGAGATACCACAGTCATGTTACATGCGACACA
>Ga0105054_10007013_pt1 | contig 15487 bp, 16 predicted proteins | sample BON02_FD_78091 | JGI IMG/M metagenome (GOLD analysis project Ga0105054, IMG submission 78091) | Freshwater microbial communities from Lake Bonney liftoff mats and glacier meltwater in Antarctica - BON-02 (megahit assembly) | ecosystem: Environmental > Aquatic > Freshwater > Ice > Glacier...
AACTGGTTATATAGAGAACAAAGTTCTCGTTTATTGATTCTGATTTCCGGATAAAAGGAGCTTTTGTTCGTTTTATCAAACTTAAAAATATACAATACAATCATTAAAAAATTCTTAAAGAAATAGCGCAATTTTTAAGAAGTACTAATATACAGAAAAAAAGAACACCAAACAAAAAACAAATAAGAACCCTTTTGAAAAACAACACTTAATCGAGATCAAAATTTTTAATATTCAACAACGGTTTTGACTGGGGGTTTTCTTTTGCCAACGATTCTAAAATAGTATCTAAAGGACTTTTAATATCTAATAAATCTTTTTTAGCAACATGTGTGTAAATCATTGTTGTTTCTGGTTTTGAATGCCCTAATAACTCTTGAATATGACGCAATCCAATCCCGTTTTCTAATAAATGTGTCGCATAACTATGACGTAATGTATGCGGTGTTACTTTCTTGCTGATTTTTGAAAGCAGGGTAGACCGATGTAAGAATTTTCTGATACTGCTATCTGAATATCGAACGCCATTTTTTCCTTCAACAAAAAAACGACTAGGATTATAGGTAGCTAGGTAGTTCTGTAATAAAGGTAAAAAGCTGTTTGCTAATATCACGTAACGATCTTTTCTTCCTTTTCCGTTTTTAACTAAAATTTGCCTTCTTGAAATATCAATGTATTTTAATTCTAAAGAAATCAATTCACCAATTCGTAATCCGGCAGAGTAAAGCAATGCTATAATTGCTCTGTGCTTTAAGTTTTTTGTTACTTGTAAAAGGGTAATTACTTCTGTTTGAGATAATACTGTTGGCAATATTCTTGATCTTTTAGGTCGCTCTAACAAAAAAGAATCGATGTGACATTCTGGATATAAACAAACAAATAATTTTAAAGCACTAATAAATTGTCTTTGTGTGCTGATGCTGTATGCGCGTGCAATAAAAACAGCTTCAATAAATAACTCGACATCTCTATTCGTTAAATCAACCAAAGGTTTAGGCTGTGTATAATCTATAAAATCAGCTATAAATGTAAAATAGGTTTGTATGGTGCTTTTACTATACCGTTTTCCTTTCAGGTACTTTACATAGGCTCTTATCAGTTCTTTATTGTCTTCTGTGAGCGATCTCAGGGTTTTTACACCTCTTTTGTATAGGTTTTCAAATAATGATGCAGCAAGCACTACTGTGGCTTTATTTTTTAGGTTGATTTTTACTTCCGATAATTTTTCATCAGTATATTTGGTAATCCAACCTTTAAGTGTATTGCTCCAATAATAGCCTTTTAAAGATTTTAGTATGGCAATAATTGCATCGTTATACGGAAAAAGAAGAAGTAGCACCACTTCTTTTTTGTGTCGTGTTTTTTGTATCTCTACAGCTGGTTTTTTTGGATGTTTGATATTCATAGCATTGTAAATCTACGAAAAAAATACAATGTCTATCGGGTTCATTTCTAAATAAACAGAAAAAAAAGTATTTAGAACAAACTAAACCAATTCTTCAAGAACACCTAAAAGGAGTTCACAACCTTTTTTAACTTCTTCGTCAGAAATTGTTAGTGGTGGTGTTAGTCTAATGGCTTTTCCTTCAAACAACAACCAAAATAGAAGTAAACCCTTGTCTAAACATTTTAAAATGATTTGAGAAGCAATTTCTGGAGTTTCAACAATCGCTGATAACATCAATCCTTTTCCACGGATTTCTTTAATTGCAGGATGTTTCAAATAATTTCGAATCAATTGTTCTTTCCGAAGTGTTTCTTTGATAAGAGTAGAATTGTTTAATTCAGTGATCGTTGCTAACCCAGCAGCAGCAATTACTGGATGTCCGCCAAAGGTAGTAATATGCCCTAATTTAGGATGGCTTTTTAAACAACTCATCATTTCTTGAGAAGCGATAAAAGCACCAATTGGCATTCCGCCACCCAAACCTTTTCCGGTTACAATAATATCAGGAACAACATTGTAATTTTCAAAACCCCAAAAAGTTCCTGTACGTCCAATTCCAGATTGAATTTCATCTAAAATTAATAAGGCACCAACTTCTGTACACTTTACTTTTACTTTCTGTAAATAGTTGTTTGTAGGTTCTATAAAACCTGCGCCACCTTGGATGGTTTCTAAAATTACAGCAGCCGTTTTTGAAGTAATTTTTTCAAGATCAATTTGATTATTGAATTCTATAAATTTTATGCCAGGAATTAATGGTCTAAACGCTCTGTTTTGTTCTTCTACACCACAAACACTCATGGCACCTTGTGTATTTCCATGATAGCCATTTTTTGCAGCAATAATTTCTGTTTTACCAGTAAAACGTTTTGCTAATTTTAAAGCACCTTCAGTTGCTTCTGTTCCTGAATTGGTTAAATATACTGCACAATTTTTAGCAGGAATTGTATTTGCTAAGACTTTGCATAATTCAAGTTGTGGTTTCTGAATAAACTCTCCATACACCATAACGTGCGTATAAGAATCCACTTGATTTTTTATCGCTTCTGATATTTTAGGATGATTATGTCCCAATGTATTTGCAGAAACGCCAGCAATAAAATCTAAATACGGGTTGTTATTTGTATCGTAGACATAACTTCCGTTTGCATGAGAAATTTCTAACGAAAGTGGGTGAGGAGAAGTTTGTGCTTGGTATGTAAAAAAATCAGATTTCATTATTAGTTCTTTTTTACATCTTTAGAATTGCTAATTTCCTTTTTCTTCGGAATTTTATCTCCAACAACAAAAATATCTTCTATTGTTTTTGGCTATTCATCTTCTCGCCAAATAAATCCTTTTAAAGTTCTTGCGTTTGTTGGTAATTGTTCTGGCGGATATGAAGTTCCTTCAGGTTTCTTAATGTATTTTACAGATTCTATATTGTTGGTTTCATCTAAGGTAAACTCAATAGAACTACATTCTTGTTTGGTAATGGTTTCTAAAACTCCGGTTTCACCTCTGTTGTAATACACAACTTCTGCGTTTCCTTTTACTAAAAAATGCTTGAGTTTTCCATTGATAAATTTCCCAAACATATTTCTTCCTTTAATTTGATTGTAGGTAGAAACGCCATCAATAATCGTATCTAATTGAATAATTAACGCATTATTTAAAATCTTTAAAGAATCTAATTTATCAGTTTCTGTATTGTTTAATAATTGAATGCTATCACCAGTAATTTGATTTTTTCCAGACCATAAAATAGGGTTTTTAAACATCCGTGTAACTCCTGTAGTTTGATTCATATGAATCGAATCAGCTTTTCCTTGCAAGTCCGTTTTAAAAATCTTTACATCATTAAAAATTCGCATTATTCTCTTTTCTGGTTTTCCTGTAACTAATAAGGTATCTCCATGAATGTAGAGTGAATCTTTATCCATTAAAGAAATAGCAACAGCTCTATCAACAATAAAAACGGAATCTTTTAATTCAAAAAACTCAGCATAATTTCCTTTTGCAATAAAATTCTGAACGGTATCTATAAACTTAATATTGTTAGTTGCAGATGCAAATCCTTTATATTTATCATAATACAAACTATCGCCTTCAATAGTTTTATCTTTAAAGAATATTTTTGAGTTTTTTACAAAATGAGAAACCCCAGATTTAGTATTGTAAAATCCTTTTTCGGTATAAATAGTATTGTCTTTTCCTTTAATGGTTGATGGACCGTACAAATAAGCAATTGAAGAATCTGTATAATAATCTAAATGATTTGATTCCAACACATGTTCTGGGTTTGTTACCGTTACTTTTGTGATGGCGATAAACTTTTTATTTTCTAAAAAGTAATTTCCAATTTTACTTTTCAATGTATTGGTTTCATCTCTTATAATGGCGTTATTTTTATAAAACAACAACTGATTTTGTCTATCAAAATTTAACGTATCAGTAGTCAACGTCATTTTTGGATCTTTCAATACCACATTTCCCCAAGACAATGCTTTTTTTGTATTTCCATCATAATCTACATAATCGCTTGTTTGTGTAATTGTATCGCCTTGTTTAATTAAAACATTTCCAAAAGCTCTAAAGAAATTACGTTTTTTATATACAATTGCTCTTTTACAAGTAAGAATTGCTCCATCATGATAAATTTTTACTAAGCTATCTGCATCCATCGTTAAAATAGTTGCTCCAGGATATTTAGCATCATCAAAATCCGTATAACCAGCATAGATAATTTTAATCTTTTTAGCTTGGGAAAAGCTAGCAAAAGAGGCAAATATTAAAATAAAGAGAATAATTTTTTTCAATCGAAATCTAGTTTTCAACAAAAATAGTGAAAAGATTACTGCTTCTTACTTAAAGTAAAGTGAAATTTAATGCGTTTCATTCTTATTATTTACTGATAAAAGAAACTTCATTTTATTCTAATAACAAATATAAGTTGCTGTATTTTTGTAGAAAATTACAAAGCAATGAATTCGCCATTTGATTTAACAAAAGAAGAAATGAAAGCGTATGGCTATAAAATTATAGACCTAATAGCAGAACATTACGACACAATTGAAGCTCAAAAGCCAGTATCATCGGCTTCTAGAGCGCAAATGGATGCTGTTTTTTTACAAGAAGCACCAAATGAATCTATGCCAGCAAATGAGGTATTAGATTTTGTAATGCAAAATGTAATTCCGTATAGTAATTTAACAACGCACCCAAAATCGTTTTCTTTTGTTCCAGGACCAAGTAATTATATTAGTACACTTGCAGATACCTTAGCAACAGGGTTTAATATTTTTTCTGGTGGATGGATTGTTTCTCCAGCGGCAGCAGAATTAGAAATTGTGACAATGAATTGGTTATTAAAGATGTTTGATTTTCCGGTAACAAAAGGCGGCGGAATATTTACAAGCGGCGGATCAATGGCTAATTTAACCGCTTTAGCTACTGCTAGAAGAATAAAATGTGGGGATGATTTTTCTAAAGCCATTATTTATTTATCAGATCAAGCACATTCATCAAATATAAAAGCAATTCGTGTTCTTGGATTTAAAAAAGAACAAATTAGAATAATTCCTACCGATTTAGAATTAAAAATTAGTTTTAACAAACTAAAAAACGCAATAGCAAAAGATCGATTAGAAGGAAATCAACCATTTTGTATCATAGCAACTGCAGGAACAACAAATACAGGAACAGTAGATGCGTTAGATGATGTCGCAGATATTTGTGAGAAAGAAAATCTATGGATGCATGTTGATGCTGCTTATGGTGGCGCAGCAATTTTATCTAAAAAAGGAAGTAAAATTTTAAGAGGAATTGAGCGCGCAGATTCTTTAACTGTAGATCCTCACAAATGGTTTTTTCAACCTTATGAAATAGGATGTTTGTTAGTAAAAGATTCTTCTTGGTTAAGTAATACTTTTTCTGAAAAACCAGAATATTTACGTGATATTGAAGGTAATGAATCGGAAATAAATTTTTACGATTACGGAATTCAATTAACACGACGATTTAGAGCGCTTAAATTCTATATGTCTATCAAAACCTATGGTTTAGATGCGTTTAGAAAAGCAATTACGTACAATATTGAATTGGCAGAGCAAACAGAAGATTTACTGCGTAAAAGTAAAAATTGGGAAGTAGTTTCTCCAGCAACTCTGGCAGTAATTAATTATAGGTATAATCCAATTGGTTTAAATTTAACTGAACCAGAATTAGACACCTTAAATCAAGAAATATCTGCAAGAGTTACAAAATCTAAAGAAGCATTATTAGTAACTACAGTCTTACAAAATCAGGTTGTATTAAGAATGTGTTTAATTAATCCTAGAACAACTTTTGAGCACATTAAAGAAACATTTTCTCAATCTGAAAATTTTGCTACTGAAGTTCTTGCTGAGTGGAAGAAGTAATACTTGTTTTTAAAAGTATCTCTAAAATTTCCAACGATATTAAAGCGCTACAAATTACCAAATTGAGAAAATAATTCATAAACTTGGTTTATGTTTACATTTAAACCATCGCTTTATTTTTCAAAATAGTTTTTTAGCTAACAGGAAAAGCCTCTTTAAGATGTACTTCTTAAAGAGGCTTTTTTTTATGTTATAAAATAATTGTTATATTATCTAGTAATTGTTTGTTTTCTATCAGGACCAACTGAAACTATTTTTACAGGTACACCCGTTTCTTTCTCAATAAAAGCAACATAATCTAGTAAGTTTTTAGGGAATTGATCTGCACTAGTCATTTTAGTTAAATCTTCTTTCCATCCTTTAAATTCAGAATAGTTTACAGAAACATTTTCTGGCTCAATATTATATGGTAAATGAAAAATTTCTTTTCCTTTATAAGTATAAGAAGTACACACTTTTAAGGTTTTAAAACCTGATAAAACATCACCTTTCATCATGATTAATTGTGTAACTCCGTTTATATCTACAGCATATTTTAAAGCAACCAAATCTAACCAACCACATCTTCTAGGTCTTCCAGTTGTTGCACCAAATTCATGACCAACACTGGCCATTATTTCTCCATCTTTATCAAATAATTCTGTTGGAAAAGGGCCAGAGCCAACACGAGTTGTATAGGCTTTAAAAATACCAAATACATCTCCGATTCTGTTTGGAGCAACACCTAAACCAGTACAAGCACCAGCTGCAGTTGTATTTGAAGAAGTTACAAAAGGATATGTTCCAAAATCTATATCTAATAATGAACCTTGAGCTCCTTCAGCTAAAATGGTTTTTTTATCTTTTATTGCTTGATTTAAAAACTCTTCGCTATCAATAAATTGTAAAGTTCTTAATTTATCAATTCCTTTAGAGAATTCAGCTTCTAATTCTTTTAAATTATATTCGATTTGAACATCAAAAAAGGCTAACATTTTAAAATGCTTTTCTGTTAAAGCATCGTATTTTTCTCTCCAATTATCTAATTCTAAATCTCCAACTCGCATTCCGTTTCTACCAGTTTTATCCATATAAGTTGGACCAATTCCTTTTAAAGTAGAACCAATTTTTGCTTTCCCTTTAGACGTTTCTGAAGCTGCATCTAACAATCTATGCGTTGGTAAAATTAAATGTGCTTTTCTAGAAATTAATAATTTAGAAGTATAATCAATTTTATGTTTATCTAAATTCTCTAATTCTTTTTTAAAGATTACAGGATCTATTACAACACCGTTTCCAACAACATTTAGTGCTGTTTTATGAAAAATTCCAGAAGGAATTGTGTGTAAAACATGTTTAAATCCATCAAAAATTAAAGTATGTCCGGCGTTTGGGCCACCTTGAAATCTTGCAATGATATCATATTTAGAAGTAAGAACATCTACAATTTTTCCTTTACCTTCGTCTCCCCATTGCAATCCTAATAATAAATCTACAGCCATTAGTTGTTGTTAAGTGTGTTGTTAGTTTATTTAGTAAGTTTATTTAGTTTTTTTTGTGCCGTAAAAATATAGTGAATGATTATGAATATCAATATCAAAAACTTCTTCTATTGTTTTCTTAATAACCTGAATTCTTGGATCACAAAATTCTTTTACCTCTCCAGTATCCGTTAAAATTACATGATCGTGTTGTTTATCAAAATAACTTTTTTCATAATGCGCCATACTTTGACCACCAAATTGATGTTTTCTAACCAATGCACATTCTTGTAATAAATCGATTGTATTGTATAAAGTTGCTCTGCTTACTCGATAATTTTTATTCTTCATATTAATATATAAAGATTCTATCAAAATGCTCTTCTAAATCATAAATCTCTTGAAGGATGGCATATCTTTCTGGAGTTTTTCTATGTTTTTTAGATTCTAAAAATGTAGTAAAAACATTTTTTACAATGTCTTGATTTTCTTTTGTACCCATTTTTCTGAATTTACCGAAGCAACAAATTTAAGGTTAATTATCAATATAATTTATCTTTTTATAAAATGATATCTACATTGTATTAACACGTTCTACTTTTTGTACACCATCAACTTTTTTTATGCTAGCAATTAGCTTAGTTAATTGTGTTTTATTCTTAACACTAATAGATAATTTCCCTTCAAAAACACCATAATCTCCAGAAATATTAATGTTGTGTATATAAACATCCATAGTGTTAGAAATGATACGTGTTAAGTTGTTTACAATTCCTTTTTTATCATTTCCACTTACTTTTAAAATGGCTTTAAATTCTTGCTTAGAAGAATCTATCCATGTTGCTTTTAATACTCTGTAAGCATAATTTGATTGCAAGGAAATTGCATTCGGGCAATCTTTTTTATGAATTTTTATTCCTTCGTTTATTGTTAAAAATCCAAATACTTTATCTCCCGGAATTGGGTTGCAACATTTAGAAATCGTATAATCTAGTTTTTCGTCTTCGTTACCGAAAACAAGCGCATCGTATTTGCTGTTAACTTCTTCCTTATCAATGTTTTCTTTACTTGGAGAACGTTTTAATCTGTTCTTAAAAAAACTAATAAAAGCATTGCTTTTTTGACTAGCAAAGGCTTTTAATTGCTGATTATCTATGGCGCCATTTCCAATTCTGTAAAATAAATCGAAACTTGTTTTTAACGATAAATATGCTACCATTTCATTGATAACACGATCGTTTAACGTAATTTTTAAATGACGTAATTTTCTAATTAAAATAGCTTTTCCTTCTTCGGCAATTTTCTTTTCTTCTTCTTTAAGAGCTGTTTTAATTTTGGTTCTAGCTCTCGCGGTTATTACAAAATCTAGCCATCTTACATTTGGTTTATTAACAGAAGATGTATGTACTTCAACATGATCGCCGCTTTTTAATTCGTAACTTAAAGGAACTAGTTTTCCGTTTACTTTTGCGCCTCTACATTTTAAACCAACATCAGTATGAACAGAAAAAGCAAAATCTAAAGCTGATGCCCCTTTGGGCAATGATTTTAAATCTCCTTTAGGAGTAAAAACAAAAATCTCTTTAGAATATAAGTTTAGTTTAAAATCTTCTACAAAATCTACTGCATTTGCACTTTGATTTTCTAACGTTTCTTTTAATTTATTTAACCAAGTATCTAATCCGTTTTCTTTTACTGTACCTTGTTTGTATTTAAAATGTGCAGCATATCCTTTTTCTGCAATTTCATCCATTCGTTCTGAACGAATTTGTACTTCTACCCATTTGCTACCTGGTCCAATTACCGTAATATGCAACGCTTCATACCCTGTAGATTTTGGTTGCGAAATCCAATCACGCAAGCGGGAAGGATTAGGTTTAAAGAAGTCTGTGACGATCGAATATATTTTCCAAGCATCAAATTTTTCATCATTAGAATCTGGCTTAAAAATAACACGAATTGCAAACTTATCATATACTTCATCAAAAGAAACATTTTGTGTTTTCATTTTTCTGCGGATAGAAAAAATGGATTTGCTTCTTCCTTTAATTTGATACTTAAAATCTTCTTTTTGTAGGCCTTCATCTAAAATTGCCTCAAAAGATTCTATATATTTTTGTTGTTCTTCTTTACTTTCTTTTATTTTACTTGAAATATCTAAATAAACCTCTGGTTCTGTATATTTTAAACCTAAATCTTCTAGTTCTGTTTTAATATTGTATAAACCTAATCGATGTGCTCAAGGAGCATAAATGTATAATGTTTCTGAGGCAATTTTAACTTGCTTTTGCTCTGGCATAGCATCCATTGTTTGCATATTGTGCAAACGGTCTGCAATTTTTATTAAAATTACACGAACATCATCGTTTAAAGTAAGCAGCATTTTTCTAAAATTTTCTGCTTGTATAGAGGCATCTTGACCTTTATTTAACCGAGATATTTTTGTCAATCCGTTAACAATACGAGCTATGTTTTGTTCAAATAATCGCTCTATATCTTCTATAGTATAGTAGGTGTCTTCTACAACATCGTGTAATAATGCAGCAGCAATAGAAGTTGCACCTAAACCAATTTCATATGCCACAATTTTAGCAACAGCAATTGGATGAAATATATAAGGCTCGCCAGATTTTCTTCGTTGCTCAGAATGTGCTTCAACAGCTATATCAAAAGCAGAACGAATCAGTTTTTTATCTTGTGCTGATAAAGTTTGATATGAGCCTTTTAAAAGGTCTTTATATCGTTTAGAAATTTCTTTATTTTCTTCTTCGATGGTTGCCGTATACATCATATACTAAAAGTAGAATAAATTATGAATTGAGCAAAGCTTTTTTTAACTTTTGATTGAATACTTATTTATTTAAATTCTGAACTCTTTGTAACAGTGTTGGATGTGAATAATGCATAAAAACATACGCAGCATGTGGTGTTAAATTACTCAAGCTATTTTTAGAAAGTTTCTTTAATGAAGTAATTAATGGTGTTGCATAAAATGTTTCTTTTGCATAATTATCTGCTTGATATTCAAACTTCCTAGACATTACATTCATGCATAAACCAGTAACTTCAGAAATTGGTGAATAGATGATTCCGAATACTATTAGACCAATATGAAAACTCGGAATGGTAACGCCCAACGCTTCAGAAAAAATAGGTAGATTCATAAATAATGATAGTAGCCAAAGTGTGAAACCGGTTAATAAAATGGAAGAAGTAAGATTAAATACGATATGCTTACACTTATAATGACCAACTTCGTGTGCTAAAACAGCAACAATTTCTTCAGTTTCTAAATCATGTATTAAGGTGTCGTATAATGTGATTCTTTTTTGTTTTCCAAAACCAGAAAAGTACGCATTTGCTTTGGTTGATCTTTTAGAGCCATCAATCACAAATATGTTATTTAATGTAAATCCTACTTTTTGAGCATAGTCTTCAATAGCAGATTTTAATTCGCCATCTTCTAATGCTTTTTGGGTATTAAATATAGGAACGATTAATTTAGAATAAAACAGGTTCATAAACACAGAAAATAGAGCAATGACAACCCAAGCATATATCCAGAAGTTTGTGCCCGCAAATTCATAGAACCAAACAAGCAGTGCTAAAAGGCCACCACCAAGAACAACAGTCATAAGCATCCCTTTAATTTTATCTAAAATAAAAGTCTTCTTAGTTGTTTTATTAAATCCAAATTTTTCTTCAATCACAAATGTTTTATAAATGGAAAAAGGCGTGTTTATAATGTCGGATCCAATCAGTATAATTCCAAAGAAAATTAATGTGATAATAATGGTGTTTAAACTATAACTTCTAGCAATTTCATCGATGTATTTAAATCCATCAAAAAAGAAAAAGGCAAGTGTAAGTGCCAAAGAAAAGAATCCCGTTATATTAGAGAATTTAGCGTTTGTCTTTTTATAATCTTGCGATTTTTCGTATTCTTCTTTATCATAAACATCTTCTAATTCAGACGGAATTGCATCATCAAAATGTTTTGAATTTAACCTGTCTAAAATTTTATCAATTATAAAATTGATGACAAGAATTGCGATAAGGATGTAAAATAGCGTAGTAGGTTGCATTTGAAATTTTAGTAATGATTTAGATAGATTATACTTAAAAACCTCGTTGTCTTTTTGCTTCAAAAATGATAATGGCAGCAGCTACAGACACATTCATAGAGTCAATTGCTCTTTGCATTGGTATGTTAATGTTTTGTGTTGCAGCGTCTCTAAATTCTTCCGTTAACCCAGTAGCTTCTGTACCAACTACAATAGCGGTTGCTTTTGTATAATCTTCTTTATGATATTCATTCGAATTTTGCAACGTAGTTGCGTAGATATCAATATTTTTTTCTTGTAAGAATTGTATAATTTCTTCTGAGGTTCCTGTGGCAATCTGATTGGTAAACAAACAACCTACACTAGATCTAATAATATTAGGATTATACAAATCAGTTTTAGGATTTGCTATCAAAACGGCATCAATATTTGCAGCGTCTGCAGTGCGCAATAAAGCACCAATATTTCCAGGTTTCTCAAGTGATTCAGTAACTAAAACAAGTGGGGTAGAAGTATTGAATTGTATGTTTTCTAAGGCAAAATCTTTTGTTTGTACAACAGCAATGATTCCTTCAGTTGTATCTCTATATGCAATCTTTTGATAGACTTCTTTTGAAACGGAAATAATTTCAGTTTGCTCGTTTATAAAACCTTCAATTTCATCTACAGTAATAACACTTTCACAAAACAATATCGTTTTTATCGTGTACTTACCTTTTAAGGCTAAAGAAATTTCACGTTTTCCTTCTATAGTAAACAATCCCAATTTTTTACGTTCACGAGATTTCTCTTGAAGTTTTAAAATGTTTTTTATAATTGGGTTTTGAATACTGTGAATTTCTTTCATACAGCACAAATGTATCTATATTCAATCCATAAAACAAGTTGTTTTTTTTGTAAATGTGATAAATAACTCAAGTAGTAAAAATACGTTTTGGTAAAATAATATTGAAAAAAACGATTACAAGTGTTAAAAACAATTTAAAAAGCCTCATTAAATGAGGCTTTTTTTATTTTAAAAAATAGTATAAAGCTAAATTTAAATTACTTGATAAAAACTTTCTGAATTGTAGCAACAGAATCACAACGTTTAATATACAATTGAATGTTAGATAAACTACCTTTTCCACTAATTAAATATTCTGGACAAGGCTCTATTCTTGGTTTACTTTCGCTAAAATTGACATCTCCATTTTTAAGAATCTCATTCACAATAATAGAATCTAAATTGTTTTGTGTTAAAACAGCTTGTGCTTCTGGTGTATACACTTTTTCTCTAATTCGTATTGTTTTTAAGGTTCTTGCGTCCATTCCGTAATCAAAAGAAACATCTTTTCCAGTCCAAATAAAGTACACAAAGACACCTCCAATAGAAAATCCAATTAAATAATATAAAACACGTTTTGGCCAATCCATCAATAAGTATTTAGGATTGCAAAAGTAGGGAAATAAACGGATTAAATAATCAATAAATTAATATCTCTAAAAGGTAAATTAAACCAATTAGCTACAGTTTTGCTTGTTAATATTCCGTGATAAAAATACATTCCGTTTCGTAAACTTTTATCAAAACGAGCAGCATTTTCAAATCCTCCTTCTTCAGCAATACTTAATAAATAAGGTGTAAATATATTACTTATAGAAACCGATGCCGTTCTTGCATATCTAGACGGAATATTCGGTACACAATAATGTGTTACGCCATGTTCAACAAAAGTGGGTTCGCTATGAGTTGTTACTCTAGATGTTTCAAAACATCCACCACAATCAATACTAACATCAACAATTAAAGCACCATCTTTCATTTGCTGAACCATATCTTCCGTTACCATAATTGGCGAACGATTTTTTCCTCTAATGGCTCCGATAGCAATATCGCAACGCATTAACGCTTTTAATAAGGTTTTTGGTTGTATGGTTGATGTATAAATAGGTGTATTTAAACAATGTTGTAATCTTCTTAATTTGGTTATCGAATTGTCAAATACTTTTATGCGAGCACCTAATCCCAATGCAGAACGCGCAGCAAATTCGCCAACAGTTCCTGCTCCAATAATGACAACATCAGTAGGAGGAACGCCACTAATATTACCAACCAACAATCCGTTTCCGTTATTGCTATTACTTAGTAATTCTGCTGCAATTAGCATAGAAGCTGTTCCAGCAATTTCACTTAAAGATTTTACAATCGGATAAAATCCGTGTTCATCTTTTATATAATCAAAAGCAAATGCAGTAATTCTTTTTTTAGCAAGTGTTTCGAAATACTTCTTTGTTTGTGTTTTTAGCTGCAATGCAGATAACAACACACTTTGTGGCTTTATATAGTCTATTTCTTGTAATGTTGGCGGAGCAACTTTTAAGATAATATTACAACCAAAAGCTTCTTCTACGTTGTACGATATTTTTGCACCAGCTTCAGAATATTCTTTATCGCTATAATTGGCAGCATTTCCGGCACCAGTTTCTACAACAATTCTATGTCCGTGAGCTGTTAATGCAGCAACAGCATCTGGAGTTAAACAAATGCGTTTTTCTTCAAAATGGGTTTCTTTGGGTAAACCAATAAATAATTCTCCTTTATGTTTTTTAATTTCTAGCATTTCTTCTTGTGGAAGTAATTCTTCTTTGCTAAACGGAGAATATAGGCTCATATCTTATTTTTTAATTGAATAGTTCGATTTCCATTTTCTAAAACAGAAAGATGTATTTCAGTTGCCTCTAAAGGTAGTAAATTTTCAATATTCTGTGGCCATTCAATTAAACACCAAGCATCAGCATACAAATAATCTTCAATTCCGATATCATAGGCTTCGTTTTCGTCTTCAATTCTATAGAAATCAAAATGATACACAATCTCAGAACTTGCTGTATGATATTCATTTACCAATGAAAAAGTAGGGGAGCTAGCAACATCTTTAATTTCGAGTTCTTTACAAATTTCTTTAATTAAGGTTGTTTTACCTACACCCATTTCTCCATAAAAAAGGAGAATCTTACTTTTTGAAGTTGCAATGATTTCTTTTGCAATTTCATTAAGTTCAGAAATGGAATAATTTTTGTTCATGTAACAAAAATACTTAAAAAGTAAGTTTGTAAACAAAATAAAAGATTAATTTAGTAAATCTAACAGAATACTATGAATCAATTAATTAAAAAAATAACAACACTTATTTTAATGTTTTTCTTTATTAATTGTAGTGTAAATCAACTAATAAAAAGAAATCATTTAAAAACAAAAACTCTTTTTGAAGAACTTTTTGTGAAATATAACAACGCTTTTAGTGTTCAATCCACTTATATAAACACATCTTATGTTTGGTCTAATTATAATGATAGTATTATCGTTTTTAAGTTGCAAAACGGGAAGATAACTGACAGTTTTAATAAATTTAATACCAATAAATTTTTGAAGAAGAAAATAGAAAATATTTTTTAAAAATAATCTCTGGAAACTTCAATGAAATTCATCAAATTATTGTAAACAAAAACTAAATATCATGAAAAAAATATTTACATTATTTATTATTGTATTTGTTTTGGGATGCAGTAAAAATTCAACATCACAAATGGAACTAAGTTTTAGTTTAATTGGTCAAGATAATCTCTACGGTGTTGGGACTGAAGGAATAACAAAATCTAATTTGATTATAAAAGACTCTAGCTCTTGGAATAATATTATGGCTAAAATGAATTTGCAAAATAATCAAACAGATAAATTTACTGAAACTAGTGTTGATTTTAATCAGTATATAATTGTTGCAATTTTTGATAAAGTGTATGGTAACGGAGGTCATACAATTGATGTTACAAGTATTACAGAAAATGAATCAAATATAATTATTAAGGTAGAGAATTTAAGTAAAGGAGCTTTAATTAATGTTGTAACTCAACCATATCATATTGTGAAAATTTTAAAAACTGATAAGAATATTGTTTTTGAATAATATTCTTTTCTGTTTTTATTTCGCTTCATAAATAGCACACGGAATAATCATTTCTTCTAAAGAAATTCCGCCATGTTGATAGGTGTTTTAATTTTGTCATTCCTGCGTAGGCAGGAATCCAGAATAAATACATCCATATAAATAAACTTAGTATAGATTCCCATTTTCA
>Ga0105054_10007014_pt1 | contig 15485 bp, 16 predicted proteins | sample BON02_FD_78091 | JGI IMG/M metagenome (GOLD analysis project Ga0105054, IMG submission 78091) | Freshwater microbial communities from Lake Bonney liftoff mats and glacier meltwater in Antarctica - BON-02 (megahit assembly) | ecosystem: Environmental > Aquatic > Freshwater > Ice > Glacier...
CAAATTTTAGCTATTAAATGCCGTCTACCATTCGTAGATAAAATATCCTCTTTTATATGTTAAATAGGTGACTTTATCTATTTAAGTTTCAAACACCACGTTAGCCATCTAGTTTTGAAAAAAAAATAACTAATGAAATACATTTATAACATGAAGGGAAGGGTAAACCACATTAAAATGTTAACGATGGTCAGCGCAACACTTTGCTTAATGGCAAGTTGTTCCAATGACGATGACGATGATGACGACTTGGGTAACTGGACGGACAAATCTGTGTTTGACGGCAGTCCACGCAGTGGCAGCTCCTACTTTACTATTGGAAACATCGGATATAGTGGTGTAGGTTTTGACGGAGATGATTACCTAACCTCCTTTTGGTCCTATAATATGGATGGCGATTATTGGTCTCAAAAAGCAGATTTCCCCGGAACTGCAAGGAATGCAGCCGTAGGTTTTGCAGTCAATGATAAGGGATATATCGGCTCTGGATATGATGGCTTGGACGAACTGTCAGATTTTTATTCTTACGACCCAGCCAGCAACACATGGACGGAAATTGCAACATTCCCATCTACCCCAAGGCGAAGTGCGGTGGCATTCGGAATAAACAGCTTAGGCTATTTCGGCACAGGCTTTGACGGTGACAACGATCGCAAGGACTTTTGGAAATACGATCCCAACAGCGATAGCTGGTCAGAGTTGGTCGGCTTTGGTGGAGATAAAAGAAGGGCGGCAACAACCTTTACCATAGGGGATAAAGTGTATATGGGAACAGGAGTTTCCAACGGTGTCTATTTGCAGGATTTTTGGGCTTTTGACTCCACCACAGAAAGTTGGACGCAAAAACTGGATTTGGATGAAGATGATGATTATACCATTGTGCGTAGCAATGCGGTAGGTTTCACCCTAAATGACTATGGATATATAGCCACTGGAACCTATGGTGGCACCTTACAATCTATTTGGGAATATGACCCAAGTACAGATTCTTGGGAATCCAAAACAGGTTTTGAACGAACATCGAGACAGGACGCGGTGGTATTCTCAAATAATGTAAGGACTTTTATTGGCTTGGGCCGAACAGGAAGTCTGTATTTGGATGATTTGGAGGAATTTTTACCTTATGACGAATACGACGACGAAGACTAGTAATTTTGATTTTGTAGTGTTAAAGTCAGCAAAAGCGCCATGCCTCGTGGTATGGCGCTTTTAAAATGAAAAAAAAATGAAAAAAATTTTAATAGCATATGTTTTAATAGCGGTTGTATCTGGATTTCTGTTATTGGGCTTTTCAAATTACAGTGTTGGCTCAAAAGAAAGTAAATTGCAGCTCCGTACCGAAATATTGAATTTGGAAAACGGATATGGATATCAAATAGCATTAGGTAACAAGGTACTTATCCGCCAGGAGTACATTCCCGTTCTCCCCGGAAAAAAACCATTCGTAAGCACCCAGGATGCCAAACGTACAGCCGATAAGGTTATTAATAAATTACAAAATAAGGAGAGTCCTATTTTGACAATTTCCGAACTAGAGGAATTACAGATTATGAAATTTACCTTAGACTAAAGAAGTGCATGGTACTTGATAAGAAAAATATTCCGCAATGGCTAGTTCACGTCCTTTTATGGTGCACGCTTTGCGGCTTGCTGTCTTACCCTGTTTTGACTGGGTCCGGATCTCTTCCCTATAACCTTTTGGCAAAAGTACTCTTGGCCATGGCAATTTTCTATCTTAATTATTATTATCTGGTACCGAAATTTTTGCTGAAAAACCGCATGTGGAACTATATTGCGCTGTCTGTCCTACTACTTTTGGCAGTCGGATTTTTTGCTAATATAGCGTTCCCTCCATCGCCCCCCGACGACCTTCCACGACGAGCAGTTCGCATGCGACCTCCTGGAGGTAATGGTCCTGGAGCATTTCGTTTTGTTTTAATGACGACAGTTATATTCGCCGTTCCCTATATTTTCAGTACCATGTTAAAGGTCTATACGGAATGGCAGAAAAACGAAGACCTTCGTAAATTGGTAGAAAAAGAAAAAATACAGTCAGAACTTCAATTTTTAAAGTCCCAGCTAAACCCGCATTTTCTTTTTAACTCCTTGAATACTATTTATTCGCTTTCGGTAAAACAATCTCCGGATACCTCCGAAGCGGTCATCAATTTATCTGAACTTATGCGGTATATGCTCTACGAGGCAGACAAAAAATTAGTACCCCTACACAAGGAACTGGAATACATACAAAGTTACGTAGCATTGCAACGGCTTCGACTCGCCAATAGTGAGAATGTGACGCTAAAAATATCGGGAGAAGAGAAGGGAAAATTTGTCCCTCCCCTCCTATTTATTTCCTTTATTGAAAATGCATTCAAATACGGTACCGATTATAACGGCAAAACCATTGTTAAAATAAACCTTTCCATAGATAATGAGTCCATACATCTACAGGTAACCAACATTATAGGAACTTTTAAAGCAAAATCAGATAGTAGCGGAGTGGGTCTGGAGAACGTCAAGAATAGGTTGAACTATTTGTATCCCCATTCACATGATTTGCTTATACAGGATGACGGAAAGACCTATGAGGTAAATTTAACCCTAAATTTAAAAAACTATGAATTGCATAATCATTGATGATGAGCCTTTGGCTATAGATGTATTGGCAGACTATTGCAAGAAAATAGACTTTACGGAGGTAGTAGGTACTTTTACCAATCCTTTGGATGCCATAACAGTTATTAAGGAAAAAAAGGTCGATTTAATTTTTTGCGACATAGAAATGCCCCAAATTAGTGGTTTGGAATTTATAAGCGCCCTAGATAACAGGCCCCTGTTTATTTTTACAACAGCCTATGCGCATTATGCAGTTGAGGGATTTGAGCTGAACGCAGTTGATTATCTGGTTAAGCCTATCCCTTACCATAGATTTATAAAGGCCGTTTCAAGAACCAAGGAGATTTTGACACAAAAGGAAAAACCTTCAACAGCCAATATTTTTCCTTCCAATGGAGGGCACAAGGATACCCAAAAATTTATTTTTGTGAAATCCGAACATGAAAATATTAAGATAGATCTTGATCAAATTGAATACATTCAGGGTCTTAAAGATTACCTGAAAATCCATATTATAGGCACCAATAAGACAATCTTGACCCTTCTAAGCTTCAAGGACCTTTTGGACAAATTGCCCCAAAACCAATTTATACGGGTTCATAAATCTTTTGTAGTCAACGTAAATGTCATTAAGACCATTCAAAGGAATCGAATTGTGATCAATGATACCCGAATCCCAATAGGAGAAAGTCATAAGACTCAGTTCTTTTCATTTCTGGGCTTGTGATGAAGCCTTATCATCGGCATTATACGAGTATCATTTAAAAAACCAACTTAGAGTTAATGGCCACTAAAACCTTTTTATCAATTGGTTCCAATCGGCAAAGGCATATTTCAAGGTTTAGGCAATAAGTTTATTGGCTACTTCCCGTTACTAAAAACAATTACCGTTTATTGAATTTTGTACGACAAGTTTATAAAGGCTTTTGTCCCTAGTATTTATAAGTAAAGGATTAATATTAGACGAAGTCACCACTTCGCTTTCAGTTATTTCTTAATGTAAGTTTGACTTCAAATCGGCATCGTAGCCCGATAACATCTTCTGTAACTTTTTTACAATTTTTGGATTTTTAAGAGCCACATTTTCAGTTTCGGAAATATCCTTTTCTAGGTTGTACAATTCTATTTCGCCCTTAACTACCCTTAATTTCCAAGCCCCGCTTCGCACCGCCTCGGCCGTGTTTCCAGAGTAATAATAAAATCCATCTTTTGTATGTGGAGATTTGGCCTTTTTATCCCCGGAAAGCAAAGGCCAAATATTCCTTCCATCCATGGGTTTTTCCGAAACTTCACTTTCTGTTAAATAAGCAATAGTGGGTAATATATCTATGGTAGAAGCCAGTTCGGAACAAACGACTCCAGAGGGAATGACTCCCTTCCATTGTGCAATCATTGGCACACGCATGCCACCTTCATAGGTTTGAAATTTATACCCTCGCAACGGCAACGCACTTCCCCCTTGGCCGTCCTTAAGGTCCCAAGGTCCATTGTCCGAAGTAAAGATAACCAAGGTATTCCCATCAATACCTAAGGATTCTAGCGTTTCAAGAATTCTTCCCATACTCCAATCAATTTCTTCAATGACATCGCCATATAGCCCTCTAGCACTTTTCCCTTTAAAATCCGGTGAGGCATAAAGTGGAATATGGGGCATGGTCTGGGCCACATACAGGAAAAAGGGATTGTTCTTATTTTTTTTAATAAAATCTACCGCCTCTTCGGTGTATCTCTTTGTTAGGGTAGTTTGATCCACTGGGTATTCCACGACCTCATCATTGTGAAGCAGGGGAACAAAGTACTTTTTAGGTTTGGCGTTTCTAAGACTATCCAGAGTCATGCCTTCCCTAAAAACGGCATCTTGGGCTACTTTAAAATTAGGATTTACAGACATATCATTGCTGTAGGGAATTCCAAAATAACTGTCAAATCCTTGAGATGTAGGCAAAAATTCTGGCTTATCCCCTAAATGCCATTTCCCAATACAGGCAGTAGCATAAGCTTTGGTTTTAAGCATATCAGCTATGGTCAGTTCTTCCGTAGCCAATCCACTATCACTTTTCGGCCATAAAACAACCGGTACTCCAACACGAGGCGGGTAAGAGCCTGTCAGCAAGGCGGCACGAGAAGGGGAACAAACAGGGGATGCCGAATAAAAATCAGTGAATTTTATGCCATCATTCGCCATTTGGTCCAAGTTGGGCGTTTTAATTAGTGGCGAACCAAAGCTACCTACATCTTGATATCCTTGATCATCCGTAAAAAAAATAATGACGTTGGGCTCAGATTGTTTCTTCTGTGCACTAAGTATAAAAACAGCACCTAAAAAACCGGACAACAATAACAATCTTGTATACTTCATCATATTCAAATAATTTAATCCTTAATTGTTAGGCGCTCGTTTTCCTAACTTTCCCAATGGTCAGCAATGATTTGATGAATTTCCTCATTGCCTTCATCAAGATCACCAAGCATTTCCCGTTGTTTAAGAATTTCGGCTTTCATCCCAGAAATAATATCCTGATATTCAGAGTCGTAATAAGCATTGTGAAGTTCTTTGGGATCCTGTTCCAGATCAAAGAACTCCCAATATTTATCCGGCTGCTCTTCTTTAGTGTACCCATTTACCTTGAGTCCGTTGCCATAATAAAACGCAAGCTTATAGCGCTCTCCCCTAATTCCAAAATGGCCAGGGCGGTCTTTGCTATGGTCCCAATACCTATAGTAGCCATGCTTGCGCCAATCTGCAGGGGTATTTCCTTTTAAGTTCTCCCGAAAACTATGACCCTGCATAGTTTCTGGATATTGAATGCCTGCATAATCGGCGAATAAGGCAGAGAAATCTGCATTTTCAACAATATCCGCGTTTCTGGTGCCAGCAGGAATTTCTTTTGGGTATCTAATAACAAAGGGCATATGAATGGATTCTTCATAAATCAAACGCTTGTCGAACCAACCGTGTTCCCCTAAAAAATACCCTTGGTCGGCAGTATATATAACTATGGTGTTTTCTGCCAAACCCGACTCTTCCAAATAATCCAACAATCTCCCTATATTATCGTCAACAGCTGCTCCGCATCGCATAAAATCCTTGACAAATTTCTGATAAGTTGCCATTCGTGCCTCATCCGCATTCAAACCATCTACCGAAAAAGGTAATTCCGGATAGGCCATATAATCTTTTCGCAATTCGGGGTTGGCCGTAGCATCTAAATATCGTTTTTGTAGGTTGTCTATGGATTGCCCCTTAAAAACCCTTCCTGTGGTTTCCGCTCCATGATCATAAAATGAATCAGGAACTGGAATTTCCTCATCGCGATATAAATGACTAAACCGCTCAGGGTAATCATAAGGTTCATGTGTAGCCTTAAAATGGCACATGGCCATAAAAGGCTTGGATTTATCCCTATTTTCTATCCACTCCATAGTTCTATTGGCAATGATATCGGTACTGAAACCTTCAACCACCTTACCACCTCCATAGTAATCCTCCCAATTGTCGGCGGTTTTCAATCTAGGGTTCCAGTAATCCCCCTGCCCTGGAAGAACGGCGTAGTAATCAAATCCTGCAGGCTCTTGCTTTAAATGCCACTTCCCGATAATGGAGGTAGCATACCCGCCCTTTTGCAGCTCCTTTGCTATATTATTATGATTTGGGGATAAGCCTGCACCCAAGGTGGTAACCCCATTAATGTGACTGTACTGCCCTGTAAGGATAGTTGCTCTACTAGGAGTACAAATTGAATTGGAAACCAAACAATTCTCCAAAACACAGCCCTCGGAGGCCAACCGTTTTATATTTGGGTTGTGCACATAATCCTTTAAAATTCCGCCATAAATACCCCAGGCCTGAGCAGTATGGTCATCTGACATAATAAATAGAATATTTGGTCTTTCGGTATTGACCGCGGTTTTCACTTCGGTTTTATCCTTACAACTGGAAAGTGTTAACACTAAGGCTGAAATAATGAGCGCAAAAAAGTATTCTATTTTCATCATGTCTTGGTTTTATGGTCTAATATTAAGAAAATTCGTCCTTAAAACCAATGGATAACCAATACCATTGAAAACTTTATTGCCTCACCCTCCAATAATTATTTGTTACATTGGTCCTGTAGTACATTCCAAACCTCTCCTTAAAAGATTTTTCCGAAATGTTTGAAGTTTTAAATTCTTTAGATAAGTAATCGGAATGAGTCCGCTAGGTGAGGTATTGCCTTTCCACCATCCTATTGTTTGGTGATTCCCAAAAAAATCGATTTAAAAAAAGGGAGTAACTACCTCCCTTTTCAATCTAACTAAACTAACTAAGAGGAATAAATCCCCTATTTCTTAATTGTCCTCTCATAGTCATGGAGATTTCTGGTTTCAAGAACTAAAAAAACAAGACTGCTTGCAGAGGGATCCGAAGGGATTACCTTTCAAAAATTAATAAACCACCTTTATCAGCTTTCTGGGGAATACCCCAATTCCTGTCTTAATTTAATGGCGATGACTTGGGTCCTATTCCTTAATTTTTTCGCTCTAGTTAAAAGGTTTTCAGTTTGCAACAATCTATCCACCAACGCGTTCTGATATTCCTTGGCATTTAGTAAGGTGTAATAATTGGATATTCTACCAAAGTCCCTGATTTTATTATACTTAGGGTTGTCCTGTGGAAGTATATCCACTAAGGCAAGATGCTTTTCCAATACCGGCTGTAAGTGATTGATCACTATATCATTGATCTTTGAGTCTGTAATCTTAAATTCTGCAATTTCAGTGGGGTAATTGGAGATAAGGGTTTTTAGTGAATCGCTTTCAATAATCTCAAATTTAGAGGTACTTATAACAGAATTTAAGGCCCCGTCCATCAAGACCATTGGAGCATAATTAATATGCACTATGGTATCCTTGGCCCCTGGTGTAATTTTTTCGGAAGCTAGGCCAACGTAGTTTAAGGTAGCTTCCAATCTGTTAACATTGTTAGAGTACTTAACGATGCCCTCATTAAGTACTTTCAAATTTGTGTTCAATTCTTGATATAGGCTGTGATAGATTTTCATCTCCACTATCCGGTTTTTCCTGATCTCATTTAGATCATTTATTTTCCATGCGATCAGGATACCAATAACAATCAGTAATATCTCCCCAAAAGCATATAATAGATAACTTTTAAGTTTACCTGAAATTAATAAGGTACGTCGGATTTTAGCAAATAGGCGCATATTAATTATTCCAATTTCAATGCTTTGATATCTGTAATGAGTTGGGCAATAGACGCCCTATTTAACCCATTATAGATACCTCGAATATGCTTATTTTTATCTACAAGCAAGAAGTTTTCGGTATGCAAAAAATCGTTTATATCCTTTGGAACCCCTAAATCGTTCTCTACAAAATATTGATTTCTTCCCAGATTGTAAATTTCAGTTTTATTCCCTGTAACCAAATGCCATTTATTATCCAAAACACCATTTTTATCGGCATAGTTTTTTAACACTGGAACAGAATCCATAGAGGGTGTTACCGAATGTGACAACAATAGTACCTCGGGGTCATCTTTAAACGCTTCCTGCACCTTAACCATATTACCCGTCATTTTTAGACATATACCAGGACATGTGGTAAAAAAGAAATCCGCTACATATATCTTATCATCAAAAGTCTTTTGGGAAACAGTATCCCCAAGTTGATCTACCAAATTAAAATCAGGGATTTTATGAAAACTCTTCTCTTCTTCACTATTGGGCGTTAACCAATGTGGCGTAAAGGATTCATCGTTATAGTAAGGCAGGTATGCTACCCTACTTGTTTCCTCCACTATAATATTCTCCTTTTTAACTTTTTCCTTGCAGCTCGTAAGAATTGCAAACAAACACATTAAAACAAACCTAACTTTTCTAATCTCTAATAACCAGCTCATTTTCTAACTTATAACATGAATTTGCTCTTAGCATTCCAAAAATACGTCCGTTTTTGGCTTCATAATTAACATATAACTTCCCGTTGGGCAACCAGGCCTTTTGCAATCCTTCCTCATTACCCTTCACCAATTGCCTTACTTTGGATAATTGCCCTGTGGCATGCCACTGTTTTTCTTCCCCATGCTTTAGGCCATTAACGTAATGAGATTCTTCCGCCAACACCTCGTTTTCCCACCAACTTTTATATATCCCCGTCAACTTATTTTGATGATAGGTCGACTCTACCCTAAGTACCCCATTTTCGGACCATCTTCTTGCCACGCCCTCTCTTTTTCCATTGAGAAAGCCCAGTCTTTCGGCCATGGTTTCATTTGGGTGAAATTTCAACGAATAACCATTGTAAGGCTGGTTTTTGTAATACCACTTGCCTTCAATTTGGTTAAGCACCAGTTCCTTTTTGGATACCTCTACATTGGAGATTACAATAGCTTTCTCCACCTCGCTTTTTACACCTGTGGCTTCTTTGCAATTTATCAGGGATAAGGCCGTAACAATTAATAGGAGTAATGGTCGCATTGTTCGTTTTTTTAGTATCCTTGATATGGACCAGCAAAAGCTAAATAAGATCCTGTAGTAGAATATACTTCATTAATTATATGATAGTGATATTCCTCTACACCATCTGTATATTGTGTTGCAGTAGTATGGCCCCCAGAAGAATCCAAATCTGTAGGATATGTTCCTGTGGAACTACATTGTCTTCCGTAAAGAAATACGCCATCCAAGAGGATCCCTACTAGGTTTTCATCATCATCTGTAAAAGCCTTGGGCTCCAAATGGTAATGATAAACACCAGGGCCAATATGAGCCCCAGTCCAATCCAAACTGGCAGCAGCTTCGTTTAATGCCCCATTTCCCTCCTGATCATTAAATATAGAGGCTCCACTTACCGCAATCCCGATGGTATTCAGCTGTGTAGCTACCGTACTTCCTGTTAAATTGGGAGTTGCATCCACTGTAATTGTGGTGGCATTATTATTACTGGACATGATACTTGGTGTTGTTGCCACATTTGGTTCATCCTTATATAGGGAATTGCCTTCTCCCCAATAAACCGACTCATGATTGGGCAAACCTGTAGTTTCTATAACTACATTGGCACCATCCAAATAAATAGTGGTGGCATCTGAATTAAATGCTGCAAAAGCAGCATGCAGTTCGGTGACAACAGTTTCTTCAGTATCCTCATCAGCAGCACTATCGGCACTACAGGCAATTAGAGTAGTTAAAAGTAAGGCCACACCCATTGCTATTGCCATAATACTTTTATTCACTTTTACTTCTTTTTTCATATCAATTAATTTAAAATAATTTTAGTTTAACTTTTACTTATTATGTACTCACACAAGGACAAAGCTCGTTTAATAGGAAACATCAAAATCTGGAAATCTATGACCAGTCCCGAACTTTAAGTGAACGGCTTGTTTAGTTAAGCGGAAAGAAATCAGCGAACAATAGTTAAAGGAATTTCTTTACGACTTTTGAATTTCTTGAACAAAAATCCTATCCCTAAAACACTTACTCCTAGAACCACTATTGCTGAAACACCTAATAAAATTACTCCTATATTGGACGAAAACAGACTTGCCTCATTTCGGCCCGTTTCCACAAACTTATTACCGCTAGCCTCCAACGCCAAAGTGTGATCATTGGCCTCATTTAAAACAAATTGTTCCTTGCTAAATCCTTCCTTAAAAAGAAATAGGGCACTCTGGTTTTTATGAATGTCCTTAAAGGCGCTATTTTTAACCAATACCGAATTTATTTCTGAAGGTATTCCGAAGACTTCGAAGACCACTTTGGTATCATGACCTAGAATAACCCTCCCATTGCTCAAAGAAATATCTCCAACCCCATTAAAACTAATCTGGAGATTGTTTTTGATATGTTCCAATACCATTTGCTGAAACTCTTCTGGAGTTTGATAAGGTGTTTCTGAAAAATGGGTGCGAATTTCTTGCTGAAAAGCAGTTAAAGAAGCACTAATCTGCAAAACCCAACTGTTGTCTTGTTTTTCCACGAGCATTGTAGTGGATACATCTGCCTGATGTGCCTTAACCGTCAACACCATAAAAAGGAAACAAATGAAGAGAATTCTTCTATACATAATCCTAACTTTTAGATAAAGGATCAAGCCTAAGTTGTTAGGCCTAGACTTGATTCTTCTTTATTAATATTAGTTGGCGTAAGCCCCGTTTAAACAATTAATGAAGCTATTTGAGCCAGGTGCAGCTACATGATAGTGATACCCCCGTGTCTCGTCCGTATGCCCCCTACAATCATCCAAATCCGTAGGTTCTTCCCCATTGGCATCCAATTGTGCATAAAGGCCGAACCCGTCCATGGCATAACCGATCATAGCCGAATGACTATCGTCTTGTGCCAATTGGGTAGATACTCCAGTCGCGGCGTGATAATGATAACCGGCATTTAAATTTATATGCCCTCCTGCGTCATCAAAAGGAGCCAAAGTATAGGCGCCTAAAATGGCGTCTGTAGGCGCCGGAGCATCAAAAACAACCCCGTTAAAAGCTACACCCCTTTGGGAAGGTCCGTTGCCGCCCATCCCTGGAGGGCCAAATCCACCAAAATCCGTAGAAGTCGATTGCTTAACAGGCGTAATTGGAAGTATATACGTCTGAGTTAAATCTGTAACATAGGAGGGTAGACATTCCACACAAAAATTTTCGTACTCTTCCCCTACATTCGGGTTGGCAGCATTGGCACAATCATCTTCCGTTTCAGTGGTATATATATCCCCATTGGCATCATACATTTTCCATGTGCTATCGTTATAAAAATTGGCCATGTTTTCAATAAAGGCACCATCTACATCATACACTTCTCCATTTTCCAGCCAAATTCCACCTGCCGATGCATCATCGGATATATTGTCTGGACACCAAGGTCCCATTTCATGGTCTGCCGGTGTACTGGTAGCCACAATCTGATAACAGTCGGTTGACGTGCCATCGGAAAGTGTACAGGGTACCGTTGTAATGGTAACGGATCCATTACTTGTCAGGAATAAGGATGCATCAACATTTACAACCGTAGACTCATCTACAGTATCGTTATCATCGGTACTATCATTACTGCAACTATTGCAGGACATTAAAAGCATGGTGCCTACAAATAAAAGTGGAATTAAGTTTTTCATATTTTTGTTTTAGAATTTTACAATTGGGCTCATATCCTATTCACGCTTCCGCCCTTTGGGCTTGGGAGCTTTTTCTAATTCCTCTTTGGTGATGTAGCCATCTTCATCGGTATCTATTTTCGCGAAATCATCTTTTATGGGGCCCTTTAATTCCTTCTTAGAAAGTTTTCCGTCCTCGTCCTTGTCCATTTGCTTAAAAATTTCGTCAACTGTTGGCGGTTCTTTTTGCCCTTGACCGCCCTGAGGCTGTTGTGCGTTAACATTAGCGCTAAAAAATAAGCTTACCATTGCTGTTAATACTGCTGATTTTACTATCATTTTTTTCATTGTAATTGTTTTTAGAATTCACTATTTCGACTACAAAGATGGGCAATGGTTGAACCCTAAATGGATCCATTCAGCGAACCAAAGGAAGTTTTAAGCCAATGCCACCTTAACAACTGTGAACATTACATTTAGGTCGGCATACAAGCACCATTTTCGCACTGGCATGAAAAATATTTCCGTTTATTTGTATCATGAACAAAACAAAACGATTTCTCTTTCACATCTTGCTATGGCTTAGCGTATGGCTCATGGCTTGGTTGCTTATGACCGATGATGTGCTCTTTCTTCAACGGAATACACTACCTTTTATATTGCAAATTGTAGTTGTAGCCGTATTGATCTATTATACAGCTCCAGCTCTTTTATTTAAAAAAAAGTATGTTCTTTTTGCAATCGTTTCTTTGATTTTGATTGTTTTATGTTCAGTCCTGGTTTCCCAAACTCTTATGGGAATACTAGGAGGCCCGCCAACACATGAAGTAGGTCCACCACCTGGAGCACGACCCAAGGCGCCACCTCAATTTTTGATCCACTTTTTGGTGCTGTCTATTGCCTATGTGCTGGCCACCTTTGTAGAGACATTTTTGTTCGCTCAAAAGAAGGAAGAAGAAACCATCCGCAATAAAAATGAAAATCTGCAGACCGAACTGAAACTACTAAAATCACAGATCAACCCTCATTTTTTATTTAACTCCCTAAATAATATCTACGCCCTATCCGTTACCAATTCGGATAAGACCCAACAGGGCATAAGTACTTTGTCCAATATGCTACGTTATGTTTTGTACGAATGCGAACAAGCTTTTGTACCCCTTGGAAAAGAGGTCGATTACATAAAGGATTATTTGGCCATGTACGTCTTAAAAAGCAGCAAAACCTATCCCATACATACCGAATTTCAAATTAAAAATGATGCTGTACAAGTAGCGCCAATGCTCTTTATCCCCTTTGTTGAGAATGCCCTAAAGCATGGTAATTTGGAAAAGATTACCGATGCCTTTTTAAAAATCAGTATCTTTTCGGACGACAAAAAAATCTATTTTGAAATTGAAAACAGCATTCCCAAAGAACCGATGCACCAAGACAAGGTTGGAGGAATAGGACTAGAAAATGTAAAGAAAAGATTGGATATACTATATCCAAAAAAGCATACCTTAAAGATTCAAGAAGAAGCAACTTCTTTTAAAATACAACTACAAATAGATTTGAATGGGGCCAATTAAATGTTTAATTGTAGACGATGAGGAGCTGGCACGTAGCCTGCTCCAAACTTATATTAAAAAAGTGAATTTTTTGGAATTGGCGGCCGATTTTGAAAATCCCTTGGACGCCATTAAAGTTTTAAAAGAACAAAAAATAGACCTCCTATTTTTGGATATCCAAATGCCCGAAATTAAAGGTACCGATTTCGCAAAAATGATTCCGGATACCACACAGATCATCTTTACCACAGCCTACTCCGAATATGCACTAGAGGGTTATGAACTAAATGCTGTGGACTACCTGCTTAAACCAATAACATTTGAACGATTTCTAAAAGCGGTCAACAAAATAAAAACAAACACTGATCAGGAAGCATCGGAAGATTCTATTATCGTTAAATCAGGTTACGACCTACATAAACTGAGGTATGATGCCATTCTTTATATTGAGAGTGATAGCGAATACGCCATTTATCACACCACAGAAGGTAAAATTATGAGCAATCAGAGCCTAACGGCTTTGGAAAAAAAATTGCCAAAGGAATTGTTCATGAGGGTGCACCGGTCCTTTATCGTTAATAAGAAAAAAGTGAGTGCCCTGAAGGGAAAGGATCTGTTTATTGAAAAAGTGGCCATTCCAGTAAGCGCCAGCTATTATGACTTGGTGAAAAGTGAACTTTTTTAAGGGTTCCTGTTATAGTATAAAACATATCACTAATTATTTTTAGGCCTTAATCCACTCCTAAAAAACTATTCATCCCAAATAGCCATAACTAATATGCCGGTTCTTTTTCTTATGCAGGATTCCCATTAACCTTAACATACCCAGTCTTACCTACAGAGGTAATTCTAAACTTACTTGACGGAAACTTGGTAGTTTACTATTACTTAAAAATGGGTTGCCTCACCATGTCAGGGCCTTCCTGCCTGGCAGCATTAATGGACCAATCCTGAAAAGGAATATATAAATATAGCCCATACGCAAAAATATAGTCAACAGGCAGATCAATCATTTTAGTTGAATCTGAACGGAACATGTAACATTGATTTTATTTCAATTGGCAATTATCATAGTAAAACTGCCCCTCTATAGATAAATTCGTGTCTGCATGTGTTTTTTTAGTTAAAAATGACTTTGTCCAAGCAAAGCTTCGACCAAGAAATTTCCGATTATGAATCTCCAAAAAATAATTACTTTACCACTACCTTAGGGCAATACGCAGAAGGTCGGAACAGAGTCCAAAGGGTTAAAATCTTACATTCATTTTCGATTTGTTAAATTTATCTTATCTTAAAATTTATTCTATCAATTGTCTTGAAAGGGTAATTAAAATCAAAACCAAACTTGCTATTTGCCTTAATAAAAGGCCAAAAGGTTCTAAGTATAAAAAAGTTATAATTATGATAATAAAATTGGCGCCAACACTTTTAATTAGCATAATTACCACACTTTTGTTATTGACATTACCGGCTGAAGTATATGCTCAGGACAAAATTTCCATTGAATGGAGGGCAGGAAAACCTTCTGGCTCCATTGAAGTACTACATGGCACTCTTAAAAAAATTGAAATTATCCAGGGACAAGGAACAGTTAAAGGCAATGCCTTTGAGTTCTCCTCCAAATCGGCACGAATATCATTGGAGATTGAGAATAGCAAGAATCAATTAGGTCCACTAGCCACCTTAATTTCGATAAAAACCGGTAGGTTACCATTCTCTTTCTTTTTGAGGGATGTCACAGTAAATTATCCTATATATATTCCTAATTATTCAGTGGTAGTACTTAAGGATGTTGACAAACGATCTTATTCCGAAGTGCAGTCCAAAATTTCAGGAGACAAGATACTGACCAAGCTTCAAAAAATTGAAATTGAGCCGGAGGAATCTTTTGAAGTAGCTGGAACCAAATCGCTAAACCAAAGTGTTCCCACCTTGCTTGGGTTATCAAGGGATTTTAGGATTTTTAAGATTACTGAAAGTATGCCAGACAATCCTATGGCACAAAACGTCATGACCCCTACTTTTTCTTCTGCACCTCTTATGATTTCCAAATTTAGTCATCCGCCGATTGCTTATCAATACACTGTAGGGCGTGGGGTTGGGAATAGCATAAATACACATCGTCATCTGGAGGAAGGGATTTTACCAATACTTAATTCGATACACATAGATGATGATATAGAATACCATTCTACTTACTTTGTGTCTTTGGAA
>Ga0105054_10007015_pt1 | contig 15479 bp, 10 predicted proteins | sample BON02_FD_78091 | JGI IMG/M metagenome (GOLD analysis project Ga0105054, IMG submission 78091) | Freshwater microbial communities from Lake Bonney liftoff mats and glacier meltwater in Antarctica - BON-02 (megahit assembly) | ecosystem: Environmental > Aquatic > Freshwater > Ice > Glacier...
GTTACCGAAGTACTAAGGATTGTACTAGGTATTTCAATCACCACTCATTCTTATTTCTATTTCATATCAATAATCAAGTTTGTTCTTCAGTTGTTGTGAGACAGTAGTCTCTAACATTGACATAGCATATTACTATACTGACAAGCCGTTATAACATTTGAAGGATGCTGAATCACGGACCAAATATGGAGCTGCGAAAAACTCTTGGTTTAGATGCTTTAAAAGATGTCCAGCTTTTGAGGAACAAGAGTATTTCGATCGGAATAAAATATCAACATCTAAAGGATAGAGAAACTGTCACTGATGGTTTTAGAATTCCTACTTCTTATATTCATGATTTAAACGAACTCGGAGGATATGCTGCATTCGTTAAAGCGTTGCATATAGCCCATCAAGAAATGGAGAGGAGCCAAAAAAGCTACAAAATCAAAATGCAAGCTGAAGATATGCTGATCGCGAAAATGAGGGGTAGGGTAGAAATGTTGTTGAGAGATAATGAAAAACTTCGCTTACAGAATGCAACAATGCAAAAGGAATTACACGAAAACGCGATATATATTCACAAGTATCAATCTGAAAAAGAAACCCGAAAAAATGTTGAAAATGATTAGAAATCACTCGAGGTAACATCTCTAGAGCGCGAAGTAGCATTGGAGGCTGTTGTGGACGAACAGAAATCAAAACTTTATTCATTAGTTAGCATGATTCAGCAAATATATAATGAAAAAAACGAGATGGCAGATACTATCAAGTCAAAGGTGATTGAAATTGCCAACCTGCACCAAACCGTTGAAGAAATGAGAATCAGTTATAAGCGAGCACAAGAACGATGTCGAATGGAAATTGATAGAAATGAAAGTGAACGCTATCGAAACAAAATACATGAAATAGAGCGAAATGAAAGCAAACAAAGTGCAAGTATACAAAATGGAAGGCAAGACTCATTCCCTAGACCGGCGAGTACTCCATCTCTCAAACTCAAATTGATGAAAGCTATTCAATCAAATAACAGTCCGTTTGGCGACATGCTCTACAAGGAGTTTGAAAGCATGAAGCACGAGTTTTATCTTGCGGACGAAAAAGATTACAACATCAGACCTGGCAGTTCCGCTTATTCACCCAAATGTTCTGATACAAAGAAGGCGAGTCAAAAAAAGAAAAGACCACAGAGTGCGGCTGCCAGACTTGGAAAGTATACAATGAAAGCTCCTGGGAGAGGCAGTGAATTCTTGGGCAGCGGGCTGGGCCTTAGGAAAAACGAAATGTACAAGTGAAAAGTTTACGAGCTGAACAAACAAGATGAAAGTATAAATTAAAAATTTAATTCTGTTCATACGCATTTATTTGGCAACACCTTCGGTAGAGCCAACAGCGTACGATGGTGCTAAATTACGCATGGATTCCCTATGCTGCAATTGGTTATCTCCTCGTTCAAGAGGTCTGATGGTGCTCTTTCTCTTGGTTTTATCGATTCTCACATCACTGCTGGTAGCTAGATGTCTAGTTCCGAACCATGCCGCGAGACCAACTCCAGCACCAACACAGATCATCAATGGGATCGTTTCCTTTTTGGCGATACGACTTGTCCACATCGACATGATGCCACCATTCTTCCTAGGAGCGAACAGGTGCGACTTGAGGGAGTTGCGACCATCTTGTGTTCGATGTCGGGATAGTTCTCTGACAGGGGTTGACATAGTTAGATTCTGAATAAGGGGTTTGTTGTGGCAAAAGAGAATTATCTTTTTCGATTTACGGTTAGATGTTGTTAATTTTAATGAAGGATCCAATAAATAATGAACTAATTCCACTGCCTGTCCAATCCACGAATGACATATGTACTATATTAAACAATAGGATGTGACTACCCCCTCTTCCTACTCTCTGGATAGGTGAAAACCTAATAATAAATGTTTACCAGCTGGTACGTTCTTAAAAAAAATTAAAAAACGAAAAATAAAAAATCGAAGATGGTTTTGTCGACGTACAAACGTAGGGCTCTTGAAGAACTTCGGAATGTAACTGAAATTTCAGTAGAAGACGCGACGGAGCTTCTAAGCATGTGCGAGTGGGATGTAAGTGAAGCAGCAGAGACTTTGTATGCTGGCGCTTTTGTTCCATCTCACCGAAGAAAGCCCGCACCTCCTAAAATTGATATGGATAAAGCCAAATCATGGTTTAATATATATGAAGATAGTGAAACGCCGAAAACAATGCAAGTTGAGGGTATCCTGAGGTTTTTTGAAGACTTGCATATTAGTCCTGAAGATATTGTTGTCATTGTGATTGCCAAGTACTTCCAAGCTCGAAACATGTTTGTCTTTACTGAAGCAGAATTCCTTAAAGGGTTAACGGCACTTGGAGTTGATTCTCTTGCTGATTTCCAATCAAAACTCCCTGACTTAATTGAGGAGATTGATGATTTTGATGAGTTCAAAGAGCTATACAAGTTCACTTTTGGCTGGGCATGTCCACCGAGCCAAAAGTCTGTTAAGAAAGACACCGCCATCGCATTATGGCGCTTACTTCTTGGAAATCAATTTCAATATTTGGATCAATGGTGTGAATATGTAGAGACAGTAAAGAAACAAGTGATATCTCGTGATGAATGGCAGCTATTATTAGAATTCGCTTCCGTTACAAAGGATAGTCTTAGTGGTTATGATGAAAATGAAGCCTGGCCTGTGATAATTGATGATTTTGTAGAGACGCTAAGAAATAAATCAAATTGATTTTAATTTATAGTACCGATATGAACGGTATACTTAAGGAAGAGGCCCACTGGTTTTGGAGGTGTTTTAAAAAAACTCAATTATAATAAATGTTTCTTCCACTTGAGGTGGATGGCCCACCGCCGAATAATCAAGTTATCTCTTCCCAGACGAGTGCGCATTCTTGGAGATGGTTGGCGGATATCTTGTGGCCTGCTCCATTGAAGTTTCTGGCTCAGCGCCCTAGATCAGTGCTACTTATATGGGCTGTTACCAATGGATTATTTGTCAGCATTGGGGAGATCATTGCACTCATGGTGAATCTGTTGACCCTACCAGGTTTCTTCATTGTTGTGGCGATTGCAATATATGTAACAGCTTTCAATATTGCCCGATCTATTGTGTATCCAGGGCATCTCTCTACTGTTTCAAGAAGTCTCGAAAAGGAGATGGCGCTACAGGTGAAGAGATCTGTGCAATTTATCGTGGATCTACTGATCAAGGTGCTTGAATACATGCTTACAATGCGAGGCAGATTACACGAGCATCGATGCCAAACGGATATTCTCAAGTTGATCAACGCTCTCGATACCAACCGGGAGACAATCCTTTCGCCTTTAGAAACCACTCTGAAATCCTTTTTTCATGATTCGAAGTCTGAATATGAAAACAGTGAAAATGAAAAACAGCAAGTACTTGTGGCCCTTTGTAATTTTAACAAAGCACTGGGTTTGTTATCCAGTGAACTGTTGGTACAGCTGGTTGAAAATATTAAGAACGGGCGACAGGATAGTGCATCGGCTCTTCTTGAAACTTGCTTTGCAGGAATATCTTTAGCTGACTTAGCTGGTGAGCCGTATGAAAATGCCGAAGATATAGTTGACTACCGAGCATCGAAGCAATTGGTGCTTCAATGTGTTACGACAGCGTCCAAATTGCGACGCGTTTCATTATTTCTTGCCGATCGGGAATCCATTATATCTGAATGTGCTGACGAAAGTGACGAATCGAGTGATACTACAATACAAGAAGAGTCTGATGTGGAACCAGAAGGCAATCAATGGTTGATTGTGAAATCATTCCAAGATTGGCAGTTAGCCAGAAGTCCTTTCAAGGCAGTTGCAAGTATTGATTTTCTCAGGGCAGACCTCCTTTCAAAGTTTGGTGGACGACAGCGATGGATAGAGAGCTTTGATGGAACGAAATTAGACACCATATTCCTTCCTGGGAAATTTCCCGGTAAATTCCAAGATAACAGGACGATGCTTTTGTGTAATCCCAATTGTGGCATATATGAATTTTCAGGATATCAATCGCAGTGGTTGCGGTTCTATCACGAACAAGGTATTAATGTGATGATGTACAATTATCGAGGATATGGGAGAAGTGAAGGCTGGCCACACCCTTTCAAGCTCCAGAGGGATGGAGAAGCTATTTTAGATCATTTGGTAAAAGTTGAAAACGTTGAACGAATTGGAATACACGCTGAATCCATTGGAGGTGTTGTTGCTTGTCATTTACTTGCCCATCAAAATCTGGTTTCATTGCTGATAGCCGATAGAACTTTCTGTGATCTTGCCGCTACTGCAGAGTCTTTAGTTGGAAATTGGGCTGGAAAGGCGATTAGGGCACTTGGTTGGCAGGTGGATAATGTAGATGTTTTTCTTTCATCGCCCGTTTATAAGGTGTGTACTTGTGATCCTAACGATGAAATCATCAGTGACCATGCATCTTTAAAATCTGGAATTGCGCGTCGGTTGGTGGACGTTGCGAGTGATCCTTCTTTGTCGTCGATCTCTCCCAATGCATCTAAATATGCGGCTGAGTATGTGGGTGCAGATAACGTGTGGTTGAACAACCATGACTTCTATATTGCTTTCGGGGATGCTTGCCATATGTTAATTGCATTCGGGAAAGAACATCCAGTGCGCTCAATCCCTGGAGCTTCTCAGCTAGAGACACAACTCAATGTGCTGCTTAAGCTGCTTTTGGTAGTCGATGGCAAGTGCGGTATGTGTCTTAGTGGACCGATATTCGATTACATGCAAAGATCGCAGAGATCGGAGACCGTTTCTCACAACCGATTGAAAGATTGGTTTTGTTGCTTAGTAGTGTGGGGTAGGATTGCTCCTTGTTATGGTGAACTTGTGAAAAAAGGCACTCATGATTTGATGCATTATGATATATGCGGGTTCAAAGGTGTTTTTGGGACCTCGAGGCCATGTACAGTCGAGCATTTTTTGGAGATTCTAAAGGAGTTTTTGTTGCAAAATGCGGTTGAATTGGACAGATTGGAGTTACTAAATCCACTTAACTTGATCTCCAGTTCGCTCTTGAAGGCTTTCCATCACCATGATAGTTCTGTGTCGTCAGTAAGCACTATTCATTTACTACCGTTGTCATGTGGACACAATAATCACATGAGCGAGGCTGAAACAGCTCAGGTTACTAGACACTTGGAGAAAGCTGGTTGGTAGGCAACCAAGTAGCCTCCTGCAATAACGTCTGGTATGTATAGTATAATATTTCCTGTTGTTTAGCTAGTTTCTTCTTTAATTTTTGGAGCATTTTGAAATCTATGGAATCGCGAATACGAAACCCGGGCTGGGAAGCATGAATTATCATAAATTTTTAACTCTCGTTCACCCTTTTTAATCAATTCCATTTGAAATCACTGCTCCAGATAGCGGTTAGAAGTCGTCAATGGCTTATTTATTATGAATTAATTTCATAATTTTATGTTGTCACTCGTGTTTCAATAAATAAGAACTGAGGATTCGAGCATTAGCATGATTTAAGAAAAGCCCCCCACCAGTTTAATAACGGTTACTGATGGGATTGTGCAAGGTGCTGGTGTTGATTTTTACACTATTTCAAGTATGCGAAAGCGCATTTACAAGTAGAACAGTTGTGCAGCCTAATTTCAACTGTGATCCTAGCTGTCTTAGCGCTCATGGTCAAGTGCGAGGCGGCAATTTCACATTGACTGTTCTTGAAATGACCGGGCTTGAAGACTCTGATGGATGGGGTCCTTTTTCAGGCTATCCTGATGCTTATATTGTTGTAGAAACAAACGGAATTACTTTGAGCTCGTCCCCGGTGCGAGAGAGTCGAAATCCGGTTTGGCCAGATGGCGGCGAAGATTTGTGGTTCGGCAATCAGGTGTCCGGGACCGAGATCAAGATCCAAGTATTCGATGAAGACTCAGGACTTGAATTTGGAGATGACCTTCTTGCTAAAGTGTCAATGAACATTCTAGATTGCTCGTGCTTTGATGATGATGAAGCAGCAGATGCCTCTTGCAACAAGTTGGAATGTGTGGAAGAGGCATGGATTGCATTGGAAGAAGGTGCAAATTGTGGATTTAGAGAAACATGGCCATGGAAAAATGGGGCTTCGTTGGAAGCAAAATGTGCCAGAATAAGAATGACGATTCAACCTCTTCGAGTTCAAGTAGTGAAAGTCTATGAAGATTCTAGGGACCCTATAGTTACTACAGCTAGCATAAATGATCCTGAATATCCGATAGCCGGAGCGTGGGGTCGATTTTTCGAAGGGAATAACGATATAGTAGACCCGTATAACCCCCGGTATTCTCATATCATGGGAGGTTTATTTGTGCAGACCAACACTCAGGATTCCAACAAGAATCTTCATGGTCCATTTATGACTATCACTTCGAATTTAGATGCGCAAGTATACGTCTTACGTAAATCAGATGATTTTGAATTCAAGCCTTCTTGGTTGACAGATGAGTCTATTTGGACGCCTTCTGCTGCACGCATGTCCCAATTCGGTGTTGATGTTGATTTAAACCCCTCTTCAGAATTCAAATCTATGACAGCTGCTTTGCTAAAAGATACTGAATTCGAATTCGGATATCCAGCGGAAGATATGTATGATGTGCATCAAATGGAGTCCATGTATGTGGTGGTGGTGGTCATGAATGTCACCGAATATGCTGATGAAAAGCCCTATCGAACTGCTTTTCAGAAAGATGATTTTTTCTGGTTACTGATAGAGATGTTGGTTCTCGCGAGTCCATTTATTATGATGCAAGTCACGTTTTGGCAAAGAATAGGGTGGCGTGTTGATAGAATCGAATGCGGCTTGCTTCATAGTGCAGGACGAGGGCATGAAGTGGACCTCATAGCTCTGGTGCTAAAGTCTACATATCAGAATGGGTCCAAGGCGAATTTGGACTTTAGGCGCAACCTGTACTATTTAACATTTGGAGCCAGAGTCGTCCTTTTGGTTCCTGTAATCCTTTGTGTGTCTTATAGTTTCGTGATGGCGTTTGTCACTGTACCTTTGTCAGCTGGTATATTCGTATTTTGCGCTGGGATAGGACTCACATTGATATGTGCATCGTTTGTATCATGGCGAAGTAGTGGTTGGCGAATGTCTGACGGGAAAATAAAGCTATTTGGATTAGGTGTTGGATTCCTATATGCTTTTTTATTAGTATCTGTATGTTATGACATGAGAGTTACTGATGCGGGGATGCCTTATTCCATCTTTAGCGTATCTTGTGTTGCGTTTTCAGCAAATATTATCCCGATGATATATTTGTTCTTTGTGGACAATGATCAGATGCACAATGCACTCAAGCAATTGCAACGAATCGTGAATAAACACGCAAAAATGAATGATGCGAAGAGCAGAGTACAAGCATTGGGAGCACTAGGATTGAAGATGGCGATGTTGAATCAAAAGTTGAGAGGAGAAGTTCAAGACGCACCAAAACCAACAGAGAAAAATAAATCATTCGGTTCACTTTTAGGTAGCGCGTTCACGATTGATGACGATGTGCGTGAATTCCAATATTCAGATATCATGAGAAGAACTTTCACAGTTTCTAAAAGAAAGCGAAGGGCTATGATCAGACGAGCATATGGTATTTCTATATTTATATTATTTGTGTACTCGTTAGTGGTGTTGACCAAATGTGATCCTGTATATCGTGCTCAAGGATTTGGTTTGTCATTTGCGCTGACTGCTCTTGACTTCTCATTGTTTGCTCTTCTTCGAGGGGAATGTACATGGGGAACAGGACAGTTCATTATGCTAACATTTTTCGGGCGCGCTAGTGTTGCTTTCTTCTCCGGTGATGCTTGGATTGTAGGTATTGGAATGGCTTATTTTGGATATGGTATTGCGATGGGGACGGACATTGTAAATCAAAGAATGCAAACGATCGATTCAGATAATGCCAGTTCTATTGCTTATTTTGGGGAGATTTCCAATCGTAAAAAACGCCAACACGATGCAAGTGCCAAACCGGAATTCGTCCTTGGAGCTCTAAGCTTCTCATTTCTAGTCTCTTTACTTGCATATGTTTTTCACATGGAGGACATAGGAGAGACAGTGCCAGTTGTGATGGTGGGAAATCAGGAATGGAAAGTTTGGATTTTCGGGATTGCGGCTTTTGTAGTTGTTGGTGTAAGTGTTGTGCTAGGATTAGCCACCAGGGCATTGCGCCTTCAAAGAGATGGTCTTCTCGAATCAAAAACGTATCTGGTGCTCACATGGATTTCTCTACCGATGGAATTGGTAGCACTGGCCGAACTAGTAGTGGTACTGGCAGGGTTACTTTTCTTTGCTATCACTGGTTCCAGCTTCATACTACTATCATGCTTGTTTTTGCCTGTGATTTTCGGAGCGATCACAAGCGTGTATACCAGATGGGTTGATAACAATTTCAGTATTCTTGAACTGCCTAGTAAACGAGTTGAACTCCCAGGTGAAAGTGTTTCTGATGATGAAAATAGTGACCACGAAGAAGCAGTTGAAGGTAAGGAAGATAGCCAAGATGAACTAGATGATGGATCCAGTGAGGATGAGACTGAAGAAGAATCCATGTCGCTTCTTGGCAATTTGAAAAAGTTGAACAAACGAATTACTGCTACTAAACCCACGACACTGACGATGCCTGTGATTCCCTTTCGTAAACCGATGAATAAAGCCCAGAAAATAGACCGAGTATTTGAAGAAGAAGAAAAAGAAACAACTGAGTCAAGCAATGAAATTATTGAAAATACAGAAGGGGAACCATCTGAAAAAGGAGAGCCGATTGAGCAAACTGAAGGCAGCGCGCCAAATGTTTCAGAAGTTGAAAGACCGAAGGATCCGCAAGATGCTCCTGCTGTATCTGTTTTAGGGGATACACCTTCGATGGAAATGGTGGTATCACGTCGACGGGGATTGAATATATCTTCGCTCAAAACCAAATTCCGCGACATTGAGGGCAAATCCAGAGCAAAATGGGCTTTGATAAAGGATAAGACCGAGGTCCGAGTAAAGAAGGCCTTAGCAATCACAGAGGAAAGCGATCCCATCAAAATGAGTGCAGTGGAAGCATTCTGGCACCAGAAATTAACTCCTGCTGATTACGCCATGATGCATTCCATGGTTTTCACTGCGTTTCTCATCTTGATGTATGGAATTGTAATCGCAGCGACACAGACGGAAGCTTGGTGGGGGCATGCCATTTGGTTGACCTTTTTTTTCAGTGTCATTTCTTTCATTCCCGTTCGAAAATACTATGGTACGCAAACCATCACCGATGACATGCTGATGAATTTGAAACTTTCTGTATTTTGCCAGATAACCGGGAGCATTGTTATATTTGTAACCATATTAGGTTCTGATTTGACGAGCACTGCCAGTCTATGGTTGTTTTTGAGTCTTTTTCTATGGCCTGCATTTTTGTTTACTGTGGTTTCTGTGCTGATTTGGAGAGATAATGATTGGGTCATTGAAGAAAGATTATTCCAGTTGCTAGTCAAATGTTTTCATTTATTCATAGGATGTTCAGTGCTCGCCTTCGTATTCAATGATCCAAAGGTAGCCTTGTGTTTCAGTATCTTAAGTTTATCTGGAAAAGCATGTTTGCATCTGATTAAAATATGGCAATCTCACGGGTATTTTCTGCCGATAGAATACCAGCATCTTATATCTCTTATCTTTAATGCTGGAGGATGGGCATTTATGTTGATGACTTTGATAGTATCCAATAACGACGGCCAGTTTTTTTGCCTGAGTATTTCGTCTGCCAGTTTTGTGCTTGCTCATCTAGCGCAACTCGTAAGAATGATTTCGCAGGTGTCTGCTCGAAGTACTCCTCTATACTTTTCTACTTTCATCTTTCCGATTTTTTCTCTTGAGCCCGACAAGAACGATTTGGTAGAGCAAAATCAAATTGGAATCGAATGCTATAAGATTGGGTTTTGGCTTCTCTTTTGGAGCGCATGTTGCATCGTATTCGTAGATCCGCTTGATTTTGGTGTCGGCGTTTTCACGTTCGTTTTTGTAGGAATCATCACCTTGACTTGTTATGTGGGATCTAGGACGCCTATATGGCTAGCCAGTGCTACTATGTGCGTGGATGAAAAAGATATCAAAGAATCTGCTTCTCAATCTAGACAAGTGTTACAAGCACGTAAACGCAATTTTGAGATTGTCTGTGCAGAATATGTTCAAAAAGAAGAGGACGAAGCCAAACTTCAACGTGATCTGAACAAATGGAATGTTGCTAGTACACCTATAACTGGTACAAAAGTGGAGAAGCGGTACAGTGCTAATGAGATGGTGCAAGTATTGAACAAAGCTAGTCATAAACTCACTTATGATCGAATGGGGAAGAAAAGAAAAGACAGTGTGCTATCAGTGAGGGATGCACTGAAGGATGCATTTTGGACTGGCACAGGGCCCTTTGGCTTCATTGGACTTGGAGGATTCGTAGCCTTTACTGTAAATGCAAATGTTACAAAGAAGAAACCAAGAAAAGATTACCGTGTGCATGCAGCAGGGTTTGCAGAGAAATCAGAGAAATCAGAGAAATCAGATGAAACTGACGGCGAATACGATCAATTGGATCGTCTGATTGATGAGCTAGGTCCAGGAGGCGATGTCTTAAAGATTACTGTGAAAGACTATGACCTCACTAGTGCGAATGACGAGTTAGGATTTGTAGAAATTCAATTGGACGAACTTACGCCTGATGAGCTCTCTATTCAGTGGCATGAGTTGAACTCCTCTAATGAGAAGATTGCAGCGACTGGGAAAGTGCAAGTGCAAGTGGAGCTAGTCAATGTGTGGGGCGGACCAGATCAGGACTTGCAAGTCCGAGTCACTGTGCTGCGAGCTAAAGGGCTTCGCGCAGCTGATTCAAATGGGTTGTCAGATCCATTTGTTCAAGTGGAATGTGGAACCTATTCACGGCGCAGCGCAATAGTGTTCAAGACACTGGATCCAGATTGGACTGAAACAAGAGGCGGGGGCGATTCACATTTCCCCCAACTGATGACACGCTACAAATAGAAGTGAAGGACAAAGATCTCTTCACTAGTGATTTTCTAGGTGGTGTAGATTTGTACTTGCCTGATATGGAGCATGGAGTAGAAGTGGTGCAGTGGTATGACTTGGAAGGAGGAACTGGCAAGAACAGAGCTACTGGCCAGGTTCAATTAGCTCTACTTTTATCTGATCGTGTCGAACACCATGGACTTCAAAAATCAAAATCCAGTCTTCAGGTGACTGTCATCGGTGCTAAGGGGTTACGAGCTGCTGATAAAGGTAAGGTATCGCGCAAACGATGTTCTATTTTAGCTGATCATGTTGTATTTTGTAGGTGGCACAAGCGATCCTTTCTGCGTTTGCAAATGCGGGAGTGATGCATTCTCGACGTCAGTTGTGGAAAAGACTTTAGCACCAAGATGGACCGAAAGTTATACTTTTAACTCTGAATTAAAAACTCTAGAAGCTGCAACCGATCAATTGGAGACTTTTGAATTGTTGGATTCATGGGCGGTGTATCAGCAACTACCCAATCTCGATGCGTCGTTAAACAAGGAGTACCATGAGGAGATGAGAGCATGTGCGTTATTCCAGCTGCTGGTTGTTATTGCGAGTAAAAGCAGAAAATCAAAGGAAGCTATTCAATTCCAAAGGTTCCTTCGGGAATACAGATTCAAATTACTGGCTAATAAAATTGAGCCTCCCCCTACAATATTCAAATCACAAAGTTCTGCTACCTGTGATGTGAGCGTAGTTGCCTCGTGGCTAGTTCGCTTAACTCCAGAGCAACGGCAGCGATTCTACGCACTGAAAGAAGTGTTTTCAAAAGATGTTGAAAAGCAAGAGGATGCTCGGCGAGAAGAAGATTTACAATATGCGAATCATGCGGAAAATTTGGTGCAATGGCAAAAAAGTTTCGATCAAGAAAAGGTCTACAAACAGCAAATAGACATGAGACGAAGATTGGATGAAGACGCGCAATCGGATTCAAAGCTCCCTCAAGAGCAACAAATAGTAACGTACGCGCGTTCTGTTTTGCAAGACATACCTGAGGGTTTATTTGTTGATTCTGAATTCGGTATGAATTCAACTCAAGGTATTGCCAATGAATCAATGGTGTCAGGTTGGAAACGAAGCACAGAATTCAATCCAAATGTCCAGATGTTCAACGGAGGCACAGATCCGGACGATATCTTTCAAGGCGTTCTTCATGATGGTTGGTTTTTATCAGCTTTAAGTATTTTAGCTTCCTCTGGTTCTGTGGGAGATGATCAAGTAGATCCCTTGATTGACAATCTGTTTATATCTAAAACTGTGACGGCAAGTGGCGCATACGCGGTAAGATTGTATAAGAACGCAGGATGGCGATTAGTTGTTGTTGATGATCTATTTCCTGCCCTAGCTCAAGGTAAGTTTCATAGTCGCCATGAAATTCGCAACATCTGATATTGTTTATTTCTAGGAAATGATGAAAACGCAGGAGTTGCTTTTTGTCACAGTGTTGGATTCAAGGAGATGTGGGTGGCTATCCTCGAGAAAGCCTATGCCAAGTGGTATGGAACGTATTCGATGTTGGAAAACGGTTATGTACACTTTGCATTAGAGACTTTAACAGGTTTTAAATCCGAAGAAATCTTTCTGTTGTCCGAAACTCAAGGAGCAGCTAAAACTCGACTGTGGGAAAAGATGATGCGGTTTTCATCTAATGGCTTCCTTATGGGATGTGGCACAGTATCAAACAACTCTTCTAACGCAGAACAACTGGACTCTGGATTGATGGTTGGTGGATGTTACACGTTGTATCAAGTTCGTTACGTTGATGGCCATAAACTACTTCAACTCCGTAATCCACCAGGGCAGAGCGGCGAATGGAATGGTGATTGGGGCGATCAGTCAAACCTATGGACACAACGACTTAAGGTGAAGCTCAAATGGAATGGTGATAATGACGATGGCACTTTCTGGATGAGTTTCGACGATTTTTGTCTTGCATTTCGTAGCTTGTATGTGTGTTACTACTACGACCAAAACGTCTGGTCTTCGATAGATCTCAAAGGGAATTGGACTAGCGATACATCAGTTGGTCTTCCTAGTAAGCACAATGCGTCGTGCCAAGTTTCTAAAAATCCTCAATGGGTGTTCGATGTCCAACAACCTACGGACCTCCATTTCAAGATCACTCAACGTGCATCAGGAGGATCACCACCGCAACCATTTTCAGCTTACATCATTCGAACTGACGCACAACGGTTGCGTCACGTAGAAAGAGTGGAGATACTGCATCGTGATGTTGTTGCTGGTTCAACTGGAGATCCAGATAGAGGAATCGAAAAACATTTGGAAGTGCTTCTCCAGCCGGGGTTTTATATTCTGATGGTTGGGGTATACAAGAAAGGTATGATTGGTGAATTTAATGTGCATATAGACGCAAGCAGAGGTATCAGCGTAACTCAGCTATACCCAACACCTGAATTGGTCGAAACTGTCGTGACACAAACGACCGAGGTGGATATCCAACAACTCACAACTAGAAACCCGAAATTCATTCATCGAATAAACCGAACTCTCAAGAGATGGAAATCACAGGCATCAAAAAGAAAAGGAGAGACCGAGGTAAAGATTGAGCGGATGTATCTCCAAATTACAGAGAGACTTATTCAAAGATTAGGACCCCATTTTACTATTTCGGGAATACCTCAAGTTCCATCCGATGGCGGTATTCAAAATGAGACTAAACCATCGAAGGAGCCGACAGCAACGATACCAGCTACCGAAATATTAGCCCATGAATCCGCTAACTGGGTTAAACAGTACGATCCAAACTCTGGAAAACACTATTACTACCATAAAGTGACAGGTGAAAGTCAATGGGACGAACCAACTGGATTTATTCCGGGCGGGAAATCTGAGGAGATGGAAGCTGCTTCTAAAATGCAAGCCCTGTTCAGAGGTAAGCAAAGTAGAAGGGCCATGTTGACAAATAATTGGGTGAAGCAGTACGATCCTAATTCAGGTTATGATTACTATTACGATAAAGTAACAGGAGTCACCCAATGGGATCAGCCGGAAAATTTTATTCCTGGTGGGAGATCAGAAGAAATGGACGCCGCATCCAAGATGCAAGCATTGTTTCGAGGCAAGCAAAGTCGAAAACAACTACAGTAATGTAAAAATATCCGAAAATCCATTCTCCAAATGATAGAAATTTGGAAATTTTCAGGCACTGCTGGATTTTAATACTCCATCTACCAGGTAATTCCAATAAACTTGATTTAGCTCCATCTCATTTTTCCAATGTATATTTATGTTGAGAGTGGTAGGATACGGTTGAACAGCCACCAGAAATAGAAAAGCAAACTACAAATCGCATACAGGGAAGCAGAGAAGTGATTATCTAGTTTAGATTCTTTTGGCATCCAATTTCTTGAAATTAAGTGCTTCCTATTTATATGCTATGAAAAGAACTACAGAACGATCGCGATCAGTTTGACTTCGTTAAAAGATGCTGCCGTCATGATGAACGTTCCCTAGCTTTGCTTATTAGGAATATTTCCAGTTCTAGTGTATTTCAGACAGCTGTACGTTTGAAACTTAGCGTGAAAACTATTTCTATTCTGCTTGTTGAATTGCTTATGGTATAGGTGGTAACAGGAAAGGTTCATACTGGCCATTTCATTGTATCACTTGTTCCCATGAATCTCTCCAAATCGTTGCAACTCTTATTAAGAATTATTTCAATTAGATTATATTTTAAAATTATATTTTTTATCTCATTACATTAAATCTTGCACTGACCTTGGATTTACAGTCTAATCTTTTGATCCTTGCTTTTTGTTCTCGTTGCTTTCTGAAGTCTCGAAAGTTTGTTGCTCTATCAAAGCGAATTCTGTCTGTGAGACTCATTTGGTCATACAATAAGACCTTTTCAGGATTGTTTGTTTTCAATATATTCCATGATGTGATTGAAGCCTCCTTACTCACAAAAGTACCTCGTTGTTTCAGTCCCTTCAAGTAAAATTGAAAGGCACTTCGAGTTTGGGTTGTTCCAGGATTCTCAGATTTTCTTGTTCTCCGTTTCTTTTTCTTATTAATAGGTTTGTTTTCTTGATTGATTTGTGGAGTTTGCATCTCGTCATCTGTTTCGCATAAATCAATTATATCAACGAAGCTTTCTTGAATACAGTCATCATCGGTTTCATCAGTCAGGTCAATAAAGCAGATAGAATGATTTGAATCAGTTTCGTAGTCCATTGTACTTTTGGATGTTTCTTGAGTTTTGGTTTTGTTTTCATCCTACAATCGAACAATTCCTCAAAAATCTGTTCTGATTTCCTCTCTACGACCACTATTACCGTACACATTTAACTAACTTTTCCCAACAAATGTTACAAAAATGGTCGATTTGCTCGATATTTTTTTTCAGGAGTTTCCATTTTTACGCACCAAATGTAAATGGAACAAGATTTGAAA
>Ga0105054_10007019_pt1 | contig 15468 bp, 16 predicted proteins | sample BON02_FD_78091 | JGI IMG/M metagenome (GOLD analysis project Ga0105054, IMG submission 78091) | Freshwater microbial communities from Lake Bonney liftoff mats and glacier meltwater in Antarctica - BON-02 (megahit assembly) | ecosystem: Environmental > Aquatic > Freshwater > Ice > Glacier...
CTCGCATGATATTTTTGACCTGTTTTGTTGTGGTGATAGATCAGATCATTAAATGTCGTGCGAGTTCCTTATTCTTTAGAATACTTGATTGTTTTTATTGGCTATTTCGTGGGGATTGGTCAGGGTCAGTTTCGATTGATCTTTCGATTCAGCATAAAACCAATCGAAGCTGACCCTATTGGTTCCTGTTTGGCTTCTAGATATAGTGTTCCCAATAGTTTTGGCTTTAGTGGCAATGTATAAAAGTTATTCTGGAGTGTCGGTGTTAATATGCAAAATCATGAGCTAACAAGGTGTTCAATTACGTTATAGCTGCAAAAAGCGCAGCTTCCACGAGACAACCTCCGCGCTGCTTCGGTTGCCCATTGGTACAAGAATATTTATGATTTTTGATCAGAAGTATGATGGGCCAAATGGCTAACAAAGCGCTGTTGTCGGACTGGTTTTCCGCTGCGCTCCAAGCCAGCCGCAAAGCGAGGCGTTAGCCATTAAAATAGTAAGGAGGTAATTTTGGATGTAGCTACAGTAATACCCTTTTATCAAGACTGGAAATTTTGGTCATTTGTAGTCTCAGGAATTGCAGTCTTGCTATCGCAACTACCACCTGTTCAGATATTAATTAGACCTAAAAAGCTCGATGTTGAGGTGCATAGTAGAATCAATGTTACCCATCAAATTGGGAATCCGAATGTAGGGCTTCATATAAGTCTGGGAAACAGCGGTGGAAGAGAGTTAAGAGTTACTGGCTTAAAACTTAATATGCAAAAAGATGGAAAAGAACTTGTTTCATTACCCGCGCAAAACTACTTTGAATCACCGTCCAATAAAACATCTGTTTTATTTGTTCCATTTTCGTTGAAACCTGATGAGTACTGGTCTCATAGCGTGAACTTTCTTAACTTTTTCGACAGAGCAACTGAGAAGATCTATAGATATAGTGCAACATCGTTAAAGCTGGGCATACAGAAAAAACTCCGAGATCGGCCAGAGCAAGATAATAATAATGTAAAGGGCGAGGAAGATTTAGTTAAACCATTTTTAGAGCTATTTGATAGACTGTTTATTTGGGAGCCAGGTGAATATATTTTCGAACTAGTTGTCGACTCACTGCCTTCGTCATCTACATTCAGCAAAAAATATCGTTTTACACTGTTCGAGTCAGATACTAAAGAACTTAAGGAACATACAAAAGATTATCAATTTGGTGGTGGCCCAATATACACAGTAGACAGCCATGTTGGTCTATTTATAGCTATATCTGAGCACTATGGCTAACAAAGCATTCAACTCGGACTCCGTAATGCTGTCACCTGTTTTGCAAAAAAAACGTAAAACAGGCACCATCATCACTTCGCCGGTTAACGCGGCGCTATGCAGAATAGGGTTTAGCCCATGAAGAAAGTATTCATTATTTTATTAGTTTCGTGTCTATCTAATTACTCGTCAGCCCAAGAGACTAATGAGAAGGTCAAAGATATAGGATATGGAATTGCATCAGAGAATATGCTGTTAAGTCTTGATGCTTGTATACAGGAAGCGGAGCAACAAGGCATATACAAATCCTGCACAACAGCAAAAAATTATTACTTAAATATAAGGCACTATATGAGTAATAGGGATCTATCAAAAATGGATGTAAGCAGCAGAATAAGAATTGAAAAAAGACTCGCAATTATAGAGTCTTTACAACTTGGGCAATAAAAGCATAACAAAACGGTTAAGTTAGCAAAATACCAAGAATGCCAATGGGGTCAGATATTGTCTTAGCAATAAAAGGGGACAGATTTATTTTTAACCCGACACTATGATTTATATAGTTTTTTCAAACGAACATTAAGGATATTCATATGCCAAGGCAGGCGAGAACTATTAGTAAACACAACTCACCAGATAGTGTAGCGGGGTTATAATCGTGAAACCGTCTTTATTGGAAAAGATGATTAGCTTTATTACCTCGACACATTGCAAGACTGGAAGCGAGAACTGAATGTAGATATTTATGGTGATTGCTCGATGATCAATCACGTTCATTTAAAATTAGATCCCAATGACGGACCAGAAAATCGTAGACAAGTATTAAATGTGATTTTAAAATAAATCTATCCCCTTTTTGGACTTTTTTTGTGGTTCTTGAGCGCTAGGTCTATATTGTCTACAATAACGCACTTTTTATTTATTTCAGGTCACGAACATGAACGACACTAAATCATTACCCGCTTTACCCGATCGTCTTTCGGTCAATCCTAATAGTCCACATCATGTGGCAGAAATTTTCGAGCACAACATTGGTATTAAGCTAAACGGCAAAGAGCGTAACGATGTCGATGAATATTGCATTAGTGAAAGTTGGGTAAAAGTTGCGTCTCATAAGGCGCTGGATCGTCGGGGGCAACCGCTTATGATGACACTAAAAGGAACTGTTGAAGCCTTTTATAATTAAGTCGTTTTCTATGCCATCATTTTTCTTATTTCTACCCTAAAGCTGAAAGCTGTTCGTCTTGAATCCATGATTGTAAAAATGTGATAGCTTTTAGCGGTGTTTCTTCTTCACTGTAAAAGTCCAACAATGCTTCACACAGCTCTGCAAAGTTCTTGCCTTGCATGGCTAATTGCATTGTCTGTGCTTCTGCGAGGGAAATAGGGCGATAATGACTCACTAAGTCAGCACGACGCCAAATTACCCATTTTACAGGATGGTCTAATTGCTCAGCTTCAGGTGGCGTCTCTTCATTCGACAAGGCTTTCCATATGGCAAAGCTGTTGGTGTTGATGGACAGTAATTCTACTGATTTTTGAAATTCAAATGTCAGTGTTCCCCATTGTTCTGGGGCGATAGTTGCCAAATCATCTATTGTGCTGACGTCAGTGCTTTCTGCATCAAAGCTATTGGCAAAAGCAAATTCGATACGGGCCAGTTCAGCTAAGACTGGAAATTGATTAAACGGTGCTTGTTCTTGCAATAAATCAGGCATGTTAATGCTGAAATATCGTAAATTAGTGGTGTGTGATGGATATTTTTCGATATAACAATCCATCAGTTGATCAAATTGTTCATCGCCTAAATAGCCGTGCAATTTATCATAGTCAGTGGTTATTGCTTCCTTTAAACGCAAGTTGTATGCGCTGCCATAAATATCAAGACGATCAGATGCTGACATAGCGGGCGTTGATTCAATATGTTCCACCATGTCAGAAGGTTGCCTTAATAAATAATGCAAAAAACTCAGTTGTAAGTTGCGTAATTCATTCATTAAGCGGCACCCTGCATTAGGTGATTCGCTGTAATTTTCAATTGTTCAGGAGTGAGTGTATTAGCGGCGATTTTTTCTGCAAGGGTCAGTTCTTGGCGTAACTCAGCAAACTCAGGAATATTGTCGTCACGTTCAATCATGGTGCTTACTGCGCCAAAGCGTTGTAATGCATATTCATACAATTCCCATACAGGATCACACACATCGTGATCGTGGGTATCAATAATCATTTCACCGTTGTAACTGTGACCTGCAAGATGAAATTGCATTACGCGATCACTATCAATGCCATCGACATAATCACGTTCTTTGAAATGATGGTTGTTAGCACTGACGAAGATATTATTAATGTCTAATAGCAGATGACAATCAGCTCGTTTGGCAATTTCATTAAAAAATTCCCACTCCGGCATGTCAGAATTTTTATAACTAACATAGCTGGATAAATTTTCAATTAACATTCGACGACCTAAAAAATCTTGCACTTGCGAGATACGATCTACGATATGTTGAATTGTTGCTTCGTTATAAGGCAGAGGTAATAAATCATGGCTGTTCGTGTGATCAACACTGGTCCAGCACAAATGATCTGAAATCCAATGCGGTTCTACCCGAGCGATTAATTGTTTTAGGTTTTGAAGATATTTTGTATTCAGTGGATCGGTACTACCAATAGACATGGAAACGCCATGCATCACCATCGGATAGTCTTCACGGATTTTGTCTAGGTTGGCTAATGGTTTCCCACCTGGAACCATATAGTTTTCTGAAATAATTTCGAACCAATCAACCTGAGGTTTATGTTCAATGACATGTTGATAGTGTTCAGTTCTTAAACCAAGACCAAACCCTAGAAATGGACGCGACATAACAAATTCCTGTTGTGCGATGTGGTGAAAAATAACCTCCATGTCAATTTAAGCGACACGGAGGTATTGTGCTACTTATTATTTACCTACTGTACCACCCATATTGTCACATGCTGCTGCAGACATAGCTACGAAGCCTTGTCCTTTACATGCTGAATGTGATTTACATGCGTTACCTGCAGTTTTGCAGCTTGCTTGACCTTTACATGCATTATTTGCTGTTTTGCAATCATTTTGCCCTTTACATGCATTGCCAGCGATTTTACAGTCATTGTGACCTTTGCATGTATTTACGCCATAACAATGTATATTAGCAGTATCACTTGGTGCAGCATTAACAGTTGCTACTCCCATCATACTTGCTGCCGCTAATGCCAATGCTAAACCTGTTGCTCTTTTAGATGCGATCATAATAGTGTTCTCCCGAATTTGAAGTGAATCACGAGTGTGATTTATTTAAATTATTATTTATCTTGTGAAAGTACCACCAACGTTTTTACACGCTTCTGCCGTTACAGCAACAAAGCCCTGCCCTTTACATGAAGCCATGCCTTTACAAGAGTTTTTTGCAGTTTTACAGTCATTGTGACCTTTACACTTATTAACACCAGAACAATGAATTAGATTTTCAGCACTTGCTGTTTTTGTCGCTGATTGAGCTGCACAGCCAATCAAGCTAGCCGCAGCAATTGCCAAAGCAATTCCAGATGTTTTCTTGATAATACTCATATAACTCTCTCCTTAAATATAGCTAAGATAAATTTCAATATTGTTTGTTTACAATGAGGCCAAATATTTCAAGCCCTATGGGTAGACTGGGTTTTATTAAGAATGTTACAAATAAGTTTATATCTTTGGTTTTTTTATTAAAAATAAGCCATTTTTGTTAATTGTCTTGGCATAAAAATTACTATAAACTTTTTAGAAACCAATGGGATCAAGATAATTGATACTTTAAAATACTAAAAAAAGCAAGAGACAGATATTCAAGGAGAAATGATATGAAGCGTTTTATCGTTGCAATAATTCTCGTCAGCACTAGCAGTATGGCTTTAGCACATGGTGGCGGTTGTCGTAAAAGTTCACCTCCAGGTCAGTGTTGTCATCTGGAAAAAGCGACGGGCATTGTTCACTGCCACTAAGCTTAGAACCAATGGGAGTAAGCCCTGACCGATCTTCACGAAATATCAGCTAGTTAAACTGTAAGTAGCTCGCCCATAAATTGCTGTATATTTAATATTTTTTTATTAAAGATCAGCCACTTTCTTAGCGATCTTGGTATAAAATACGCCATAACAATTTACTTATTCACGACTTCTAAAATAGTAACGCTTAACTAGCAATACCTTCATCTCTATTCTAAAATGATACTAAATAAATGACTGATATAACGATAGCCACTCACAACGGCAATTTTCATGCAGATGATGTTTTCAGCATCGCTGCGCTTAAGAATATATTTCCTACTTTTAAACTCATACGCACTCGTGATTTAGCGCTTATCGGTAAGGCAGATATTGTGATTGATGTCGGGGGTGAATATGACTCGGATGCAGGTCGTTTTGATCATCATCAACGTGGCGGTGCAGGCGGGCGCGAAAATGGTATTCCTTATTCCTCATTTGGTTTAATCTGGCAAAAATATGGCTTAGAAATATGCCAAGGTAACCAAGACATAGCCAATGCTGTAGATGCGGGTCTTGTATCGACGATTGATGCCATCGATTGTGGTCATGTCGAAGGTGTTTCTCAAGGTATTAGCCTTAGTCAAACTATTTCAATGTTTAACCCTACTTGGCAAGAAGATAGTCACGTTGATACTTGTTTTGATGAAGCGGTTGATTTTGCATCACGCGTTTTAACTCGATTCGTTGCAGCTGCTAACGGCGGCATTAGTGCGAAAGCAATTGTCGCTAAAGCTATTGAAAATGCAGAAGATCCAAGAGTGATTGTATTAGAAAAATATACCCCGTGGAAAAGAACGGTTCACGCCTTATCTGAAAAGGCTTTATATGTAATTTACCCATCGCAGAGTGCTCAATGGAGAATTCAAACTGTACCTGTTGAACCAGGTTCATTTGAAAATAGAAAATCGCTGCCTAAACAATGGGCAGGCTTATCCGATAAAGCACTTCAACAAGTCACCGGTATTGAGGATGCTATGTTTTGCCATAATGGTTTATTTATTGCGGGTGCAGAATCATTTGAAAGCACGATGAAAATGGCATCCATCGCACTTCAAGAATAATAAAACTGTTATAACAAAACATAATAACTCAAATGATCATCCACATTTTATTAGGCCATGTTCAATTAGTTCAATAGGTTAAAAGCTGATATTATGCAGGTACTTATACATAGGGAAGGCATAAATGAACCGTCGTAAAAAAGGTATTGAGATAGTAAAAACTCGTGCAAAAAAGGCTAATGCTAAATTGGCCTCAAAAAGTAAGCCCAAATACATCAATAAAGCCGAACAGGCGAAATTAGCAGCAGAGTCTACTGAAGATACAACTATTTTTTCTGAGAACTGAGCCAGATTCAATGGCAATGAATGGATCCAGACTCGTTATATATTTTGAAAATACGCAAAAGAAGCTCGAGAATCAACTACGAACACCTAGTAATGGCGTGAGGTATTGATGTGTTGCAGATATTCTTTGACCCTCTTTTGCCAATACCGTCCTCGATGAGCACGACCCCGCCACTGGTGTAATATATGTCAAACTCTCTTGCCCCAAAGCACTCGAGATAATTCAATGTTATTTTGTAGGAAAGAAACGTCGCCTTTGCTTGACCAATATTTCCTGCCAGCACAAAGGTAATCTAGAATTTGTTGTAATCGTAAATCGAATCAGTCACGATATGGTTTGGAAAAATAACGCGACTAAAACTTCTCGGTTTTTGCATTATTTATCTGATTTCAATGATACAAGGGAATTTTATTTCCCGTTAATAACACGTTAGACACAATGGGTGGAATATATGTTTGAATGGATCGTGAATCCCGAGGCATGGGTTGCTTTGGCTACATTAATAGCCTTAGAAATTGTGCTCGGAATAGACAATATTATATTTATATCAATACTTGTTGGCAGATTACCAGAAGCTCAAAGAAGTAAGGCTAGAAAACTCGGATTAGGGCTAGCCATGCTCAGTAGACTATTGTTACTTTTCAGTCTTGTTTGGGTGATGGGTTTGGTTGAACCCTTTTTCTCCATTGCCGACCATGAAGTATCTGGAAGAGATATCATTTTGATAGTAGGCGGGCTCTTTTTGCTGGCTAAGTCAACACATGAAATACATAACAGTTTGGAAGTTGTCGTTGAATCTAGTCATTCAAAAAAGGTTTCTAGCTTTGTATCGATTTTAGTTCAAATTGCAATTTTGGATATTGTTTTCTCTCTCGATTCGGTAATAACCGCCGTCGGATTGGTCGACCATCTAAGTATTATGGTAATAGCAGTAGTTATCTCCGTCGGGGTTATGCTGGTTGCAGCTGAACCGATAGGTAACTTTGTAGACAATAACCCAACCATTAAAATGCTATCGTTGTCCTTCCTTATGTTAATTGGATTCACGCTAATGGCTGAGGGTTTTGGCGTTCATGTACCAAAGAGCTATATCTATTTTGCAATGGCGTTTTCATTCGCTGTAGAGATACTAAATATTAGGGTGAGATCTAGGAAAAAGGTTGAAGTAAACCCTGTTGTGCTTTCAAAACAAATATTCGATGATAAAAATTCCTAATAGAACCAATGGGGGTAAGGGTCAGAGTGTTTTATTTCTACCAAATAAAACAATTATTAATTTGAGAGAAGAGAAATAATGTCAGATTGTGGGTGTGGGGTAGAACAAGCCGATAAATTGGAGAGAAAAACACTTATTACTCTTCTCTTTCATTAATGCATTTATGTTTGTCGCCGAATTAATATTCGGCTGGTTGGCTCAATCTACAGGTCTCATTGCTGATTCCATAGACATGCTGGCCGATGCAGCCGTTTATGGGCTTTCTCTTTACGCTGTTGGTAAAGGGATTTTGCACCAAGCAAAGACAGCTCAGATCAGTAGTTTTCTTCAAATTATACTCGGGCTAGGTGTGTTTTTTGAGGCGCTTCGAAGGTTATTGTTTGGCAGCGAACCGCAAAGCGCATTAATCATATCAGTTGTCACTGCTGCTTTGGTGGCGAATATTATTTGCTTAATATTAATCTCAAAACACAGAAATGGCGGAGTACATATGAGAGCTTCTTGGATATTTTCAACTAATGATGTCATTGCAAATCTAGGGGGCATTATGTCTGGCATCCTTGTCACCGTTATTGGCAGCCGCTTTCCTGATTTAATTGTGGGAGCAATAATGTCGTTTATCGTCATCCGCGGTGGTATTAAAATACTAAAAGATGCAAAAGAAACTCGCGAATCAGCTACGTGTGCCTAGGGGGGGAGGCTGTTGATTTTTGATGGATAAACTATTACGTGGCCCTTTTTCCCTCTATCTGCGTTAGAAAAAAGGGATTTAGAATAACTAAATCTCCTCTTTATACTGTGTAGGTCAATATTATTTTTGATGAACTATTTTAGATATACGCACATTAGAACACGTTAGAATGTAGATGATTTTCATGTTCAACTTTTAGGATATATATGCCCCAAGATGATTCTGTACCCGATCTTATTTTACTCACGGATGCTGATTTACGCCGTCACGTCAGATTATTTGGTGTGTTGTTGGGTGAGGTCATTAAAAGTCATTGTCCAATCGAGGTTTATGAAACTGTAGAGTTACTACGTAAAGGCTTTATTAGCCTGCGTAAGAATGATAATGCAGAGCTTCGAACGCAATTAATGAGTCATATTGCGCTGTTAGATGAAGCGCAGTTAACGGATGTTATTCGCGCTTTTAATTTGTATTTCAGTCTGGTTAATACCGCAGAAGAGGCATATCAGCACCATAATCGAATGATTCAATTACGTAATAATGACAAGCTATGGCGCGGCTCATTTAATGACACGGTAGAACAGTTTAAAAACGAAGGTGTAACATTACCTCAACTACAGGAATTGTTAGATAAACTGAACTATATTCCGGTGTTTACTGCTCATCCGACAGAATCCAAACGCCGTGCGGTAATGGAAGGTTTGCGGCGTATATTTGTATTGGATGAACAGCTGGTTAATTTGCCGCTCACTCCTTATGATAAAAAGCAGTTACGAACAAAGTTAAAAACACAAATTCAGATTTTGTGGGCGACGGATGAAGTTCGGGCGATTAAACCTAGCGTACGTGATGAAGTAAAAAATGGTTTATTTTACTTTAATATCAGCTTGTTTGACGCAGTGCCAAAGACGTATCGCAACATGGAACTATCTATTAAACGACTATATCGGGATGAACTAAAGCAGGGGCAAACCTTTAACGTCCCTAATTTCCTGACATTTGGTTCTTGGATTGGCGGCGATAGAGATGGCAATCCATTTGTGACCGCCGAGACCACTGAAATGGCCGTAAGATTACAAAAACGTACCGTATTACGTCGTTATCTGGAAGATATTACCCAGCTTAGTCACATACTTACGCACTCAATACCTTTAAGTGACATCAGTACTGCACTAGCTGAAAATATTGCCAGTGATGAGCATACTTATATGGCTGCCTTTGGTGTTAAACCACAACGTTTTATCACTGAACCCTATCGGCGTAAGCTTTATATGATGCGTTATCGATTGGAAGATAATTTGCGTGTCAGCCAAAAATATTTTACGCCTGATAATAGTCCCTCGCTTTACGGTGTCTTTTATACGTCAGAAGATGAGCTTATGGCTGATTTACGATTAATTCAGGATTCCTTGTTAACCAATGGTGATGCAGAGATTGCCAATGGTGAATTGCTAGATCTCATTCGTTTGGTGGGCACCTTCGGTTTCTACTTGTTTCAACTTGACTTGCGTCAGGAATCGACGCGTCATACCGAAACGATGGGCGAGCTACTTCAACAGCTTGGATTGTCGAAAAATTACACGCAACAAGATGAATCTGAACGATTTTCATTACTAAGCCAGTTATTAGCAGAACAAACATTGCCAGCAATCAGTGACACGCTTGATTTAACGGAGAATACGGCTGAAACGATAGCGGTGTTTATGTTAATGAACCGTTTGCGTACTGAAATTAGTGACAAAGTGTTTGGTAGTTATGTTATTTCAATGACTCATCATGCTAGCCATATATTGGAAGTAATGCTACTGGCTCGTTTTGCAGGACTATGTGGTTATGATGAACATAATCAGTGGTTTTGTCATATTAAGGTTGCTCCCTTATTTGAAACAATTGGTGATTTATCTCGTATTGAGCACGTCATGGATACCTTGTTGGAGAGCAGTATCTATCGGGGCTTGTTAAGCGCTTCAGGAAACTTGCAAGAAGTCATGCTGGGTTATTCTGACTCATGTAAAGATGGTGGGATTTTAGCGTCCGGTTGGAGCTTGTATAAAGCCCAACGTATCGTTTCGAAGCTGACCACAGAACGTAACATTCAATGCCGCATGTTTCATGGTCGAGGTGGTACGGTTGGACGTGGTGGTGGCCCAACGCATGAAGCTATTTTGTCGCAACCTTCAGGTACCGTTCACGGTCAAATTAAGTTCACCGAACAAGGAGAGGTACTGTCACACAAATACGGCAATATCGAAACGGCAGCTTATGAATTAGGTATGGGCGTGTCAGGCTTAATGAAAGCAAGTCGTGCTTTTATAAGTGAAGCGGAAAGAGTGAAAGAAGAAAATGCGGTTGATTGCCATCTTATTATGGAGCACTTAGTTGAGGTGGGCGAAAAGAGTTACCGACAATTGACCGAACAATCATCAGGATTTCTTGATTATTTTTATGAGGCTTGTCCAGTTTCTGAAATTGGCATGATGAATATCGGTTCACGACCATCGCATCGTAAAAAAGGCGACCGTTCAAAAAACTCGGTAAGAGCAATCGGTTGGGTATTTTCTTGGGCGCAATCGAGACAAACAATACCTGGTTGGTATGGCATTGGTACTGCATTAGAGTCATGGTGTGCTGACAGGCCAGAGCGTTTAGCTGAAGTGCAACAGATGTATCAGCGCTGGCCGTTTTTCCGTGCCTTGTTGAGCAATACTGAAATGGCACTATCCAAGGCTGACATGGGCATCGCACGTGAATATGCAGCGCTTTGTTTAGATTCAGAATCTGCTCAGCAAGTGTTCAATACTATTTTAGCAGAATATAAACGTACCTTAGCTTGGATCTTTACGGTAATGAATACTTCAACGTTAATTGAGGATAATCCGGTGCTGGCCTTATCCTTAAGTCGACGTAATCCTTATTTGGATCCGCTTAATCATATACAAATTGTATTATTAAAACGTTACCGCGATGAATCACTTAGCATTGATGACCGTGATCGCTGGCGTGATCCTTTATTACGAACCATCAGTGCACTGTCTACAGGATTACGTAATACGGGTTGACCATCGCGTAAACATTAAAGTCGAATATAGAATCATTATTTAATAAAATCAGCAAGTGTTAATGAGATTTCCAGCATGAAAATTTAATCATGCTAGAGGTCCGGTTATATAGTCATTAATTTACTGAGATATCATAGCTAGCAACCAATACATCACAAGGAATTAAAATGCCTGAAGATTTACACCTAAAAATTCGTAATATAGAACCCAGTGATTACCCACAACTGAAAGCGTTGATGGATCGCGTTTATGATGATATCGGTGGCGCATGGCCTGAACATACCATTGTGAAATTGATGGCTGATCTACCTGAAGGCCAAATTTGCCTAATCGATCATGACAGAATAGTGGGAGTCGCGCTGTCCGTTCAAGTGGATTATCAACGTTTTAGTAATCCCCATACCTATGATGATCTCATTAGTAAAACCGAAACAATCATTAATAATAAAAAGGGCGATGCATTGTATGGTTTAGATGTATTAATCCATCCTGATTATCGAGGTTTTAGATTGGGGCGGCGTCTCTATGAAGCGCGAAAAGATTTGTGTCGACAACGTAATCTTCGGGCCATTCTAGCAGGTGGACGAATACCCAACTACTACAAACATGCCGATGAAATGTCGCCGAGTGAGTACTTTGAAGCGGTAAAAAATAAACGTATCTACGATCCAATTTTAACCTTTCAATTATCAAATGATTTTCAAGTAACTCGAGTACTGAAAAAATACTTACCTGAAGATGAAAAATCACAAGGTTTTGCCACTTTACTCGAATGGCGTAACATTTTTTATGAGCCTCAAAGCTCGGTCATTGAAACGCGCAAACGCGATGTGCGTATCGGCGCTATTCAATGGCAAATGCGTGAGGTTGAATCAGTAGAAGAATTACTACAACAAGTTGAATACTTTATTGACGCTTTATCAGATTATCAAAGTGACTTTGCTTTATTTCCAGAGTTTTTCAATGCACCCTTGATGGGTTTAAGTCCTAATCAACGTAATCAGCATGAAGCGATTAGTTTTCTTGCTAGTTATACCGAACGTTTTAAACTAGAAATGTCAAAAATGGCACTGAGTTATAACATTAATGTGATTACTGGTTCGATGCCTATTATTGAAGACGATATATTGTATAACGTTAGTTATTTATGTCGACGAGATGGCACGGTGGAGGTGCAAAAGAAAATTCACATCACGCCTCATGAACGACGTGATTGGGTCATTGAAGGTGGTAACGAGTTACGTGTGTTTGATACCGATGCAGGACGGATTGGTATATTGATATGTTATGACGTTGAATTTCCTGAATTAGCCCGTATTTTGGCCCTCCAAGATATGGATATTTTGTTTGTGCCGTTTTGGACTGACACCAAAAATGGTTATCTACGCGTACGCAATTGTGCTCAAGCACGTGCTATCGAGAATGAATGTTATGTAGTTATCTGTGGTAGCTGTGGCAACTTACCGCAAGTTGAAAATCTCGATATTCAATATTCGCAAGCAGCGGTATTCTCGCCTTCCGATTTTTCATATCCTCATGATGCAGTGATGGCTGAAACGACACCTAATACAGAAATGATCATGTTTTCTGATTTAGATCTCGATAAACTGACATTCACTCGTAGCGAGGGATCAGTCAATAATCTTAAAGATCGTCGTACTGATCTTTATGATTTAGTTTGGAAAAAAAACACTAAACAACAGATACCGTTGTAAGTTCACTTTTTAAGTGCAACTTGCTGTTAAATTGGCACGAGATCGTAATGATTTATGAGAAAAAGTGTAGGTTGAATTTTAATCCAACTTGTTGGTTGATACTCAACCTACAGCTGTTAAATACAATCACAAGCGTGTCGTCGTACTGGTAAAAGAATTGCTCCATTCTTTATAATCAAAGGGAATTGGCCCAGGCCAGAGTTATTACTCTACGCCTCATTGCGCTATTGGATGGTCGTATTATAAATACACCGCTTTTTTAGATCTTATAGCGCTCTAACCAGTGTGCATAAGGGGCGGGCAGTACCCAAGCCGGCTTTTCAATTCCCAAAGCTTTTGCGGCAGCGTATGTCCAATGTGGATTTTCCAAATGTGCACGACCTATCATTACGATATCAAGTGTTTCATTTTGAACGGCTTGTTCAGCAAGATCAGGTTGACCAAAGCCCCAAGCAGATGAAACAGGAAGTTGTGTTGCATCTTTAATCCGCTTGGCAATCGGTTCCATAAAGGCCGGACCCCATGGAATAGCTGCATCAGGTGTTGAGAACCCGATGCTGACGTTCATTAAGTCGAGTCCACCTTCACGAAACTGATTGGTCAACACAATGGCATCTTGCAGTGTTTCTTCATCTCGACCATCAAATTCGAGCACACCAAAGCGCATGGTGAAAGGTAGGTGTTCAGGCCAAACTTTTCTAACGGCCATCATTGTTTCAAGTAAAAACTTAGATCGACCTTTTAAATCGCCACCATATTCATCAGTGCGTTTGTTGGAGTGGATTGAAAAAAAGCTTTGTGCCAGATAGCCATGAGCAAAATGTAATTCAAGCCATTCATATCCAGCATTTAAGGCGCGTTCGGCAGCAGAAACAAAATCAGCTTTGACGCGTTCAATATCTTCAAGTGTCATTTCACGAGGTGTTATAGGCAAAATACCACCGCCAAATGCAATAGCAGATGGTGCCATTGTTTCCCATGCTCTTGGATCATCATCTGTCATATGATCATCACCTTCCCATGGACGATTTGCACTAGCTTTGCGGCCGGCATGTGCGATTTGTAGCCCCGGTACTGCACCCGCTTTTTTAATGGCTTTTACAATATTGGCATGTTCTAGTGCTTGTTTTTCATTCCATATACCTAAACAACCTGGGGTAATTCTACCTTCAGGTGCTACTGCTGTGGCTTCCACAATAAGTAAACCAACACCTCCTTTAGCAATCTCGGTGTAATGAGTTAGGTGCCAGTCATTGGGCATGCCATCATCCGCCATGTATTGACACATAGGTGGAACGGCGATGCGATTTCGCAATGTGATCCTTTTGAGAGTAAAAGGGGTAAAAAGTTTAGACATAGTGACTCCTATAATAAATTCAGTCGGATCTTCATTGAAATGATCAACTTAACGCCATCTTTAACAAGATAAGTTGATGCTATCAATCGAAGCTATCGCTTGGTTGATGATTAGTTAAAAAGCACTTTTTACTATGCCACCTTCAACTCTCAGTGCCGCACCGGTTGTGGCAGAAGCCAGTGGGCTTGCGATGTAAGTGACTAAGCTCGCGACTTCTTCAGTGCGAGCAAACCGTTTGATTAATGATGTGGGTCTTACTTTTTCGAAAAAGTCCTGTTCAAAGGCTTCCACAGATGTACCTTGTTCCTTTGCCATTGCGGCAACAAAATCGCCAACACCTCGTGAACTAGTTGGCCCAGGTAATATGCTGTTCACAGTAATGGCCGTACCGGCCAAAGATTCAGCCAATCCACGTGCAACTGAGATCTGTGCTGATTTAGTGACACCGTAATGGATCATTTCTGGTGGAATTTGTATGCCACTTTCACTAGAGATAAAGATGATTCTGCCCCAGTTTTTACTTTTCATAGCAGGTAAATATAATCTAGATAAACGAATGCCACTCAGTACATTGACATCAAAAAATCTTTGCCAATCTTCATCGAGTATATCTTCAAATGCTTTAGGTTCGAATATCCCTAGGTTGTTCACTAAAACTGACCTGGTCAAGCTTTTTAGTACAACCCAGTTAAGAGGCTTTTTGTAATTCTATCCGTGGCACTTGCATCTCAATTTCAAACTGATTAGGCGACTTATAGCCTAAATATGAATGCAAC
>Ga0105054_10007022_pt1 | contig 15459 bp, 14 predicted proteins | sample BON02_FD_78091 | JGI IMG/M metagenome (GOLD analysis project Ga0105054, IMG submission 78091) | Freshwater microbial communities from Lake Bonney liftoff mats and glacier meltwater in Antarctica - BON-02 (megahit assembly) | ecosystem: Environmental > Aquatic > Freshwater > Ice > Glacier...
AAATTGATCTTCGCCCAACAGGGCACTGACGCCGGATCCCACCACTAACACCCCGGCAGTGATGAGGTCTACCGGTCCGCAGGCTTTCTCTCGTCGACCAGCCAGCAATACGGTATGATAAAACTGCCCGGAGATAATGGATAATCCGAAACAACCCGCCGGCAGAATCCATGGCAAGGCAGGTAGGTAAACGGGATCGATCAGCGGTCCGACGAGTAGTGGAGCAACCCAGTAGAGCAAGGCGAGCCCCAGCAGTGTGAGGGCGGTATATGCGAGAGTCATGCGGTCAACGAAACGGATAAGCTTTCTGGGCTTCGTGTCAGATTGGTCGGCATGTGCGAACAGAACCGGCTGCAGGTATTGGATGAAAATTCCTCCTATCATCGTGGGGAGGATCAATCCGATGTTACTAGCGAGGGTGTAGTAGCCAGCGGTCTCTACCCCGAAACCTCCGGCTACGAGCCAGCGGGTGAGTCCATTCAGAGTCCATGCGGTGATTGCCAGTGTGACGAAAAGTGCACCAGTGTAGATTGTTGCAGGTTTGATGATTGGCGTGGCTGCGAGGTGACCTCGCCAATGTCGGCGCAACGCCCAAATGCCCCCTGCTGTCGCCGTTAGAGCATGACCAACAAACCCGAGCCACAATGCGAACCACTGTCCACCTGTGCTCAGATAAAGTAGTAGGGGGGCAAAGGTTCTGGTCAGCGAGGCTCCTACGACTACACCACTATCGCGCCAGTTTTCACGTGTGGCCTGCAGGGCGGCCTGCGTGAGCGCAAACAAAGCTAGTAGTGCCGCGGCCGCAAATATTCCAAAAACAGCGGGGAGATTTCCGACCACCAGGCCACCTCCGATGGCTGGCAACAGCAGCCACGGTAATTTACTCCACCATGATTTGATTACACCCACCAACATGGCTGGGCGGTTTTGCTCTCCGGCCCAGTGGCGCGACACATACTTGATGAGACCGGCGTGCACGATCACCGCGCCTGTTGTGGTGAAGGTAAGCAAAACACCATAGCGTCCCAGATCTGTGGGTGAAACGAACTGCGAGGTGACTTTGACGCCAATGATTCCGCACGCGAAGCCGAAACCCTGAGCCAAGAGTATGGGCATTAGATGTGTCTTGAGTTCCTGACGGAAAATTTTCATCCGGTTGATAGTGCAACCAAGCTATGGAGGCAGAGTATCGAGTCACTTACAGCAATTTTGTCAGCGTAAGTCCAGCTTGCCGCCAACAGTCAACTGTGGCGCAATTCGTAATCGCCGTGCAGATAGCTCTCGATACCAATCCACTTTATACGACGCGTGCCGGCGTGGCGCGTTATGTGCGCGGATTGCAGGCTGGTTTGAGGGCAAACAACGATACGGCTTTCGAGGTGGCGCCTTTGGCGTGGAAGGTGGAGAATTTTAGTTACGTGCAACCCGCACGCGCGATCAAAACGGCGTGGCGGGAATTGGTCTGGGCGCGCACGACGGCACCGAGACAATTGCGTGGAACGAAAGCAGACCTACTGCATTCGACGGCCCTACCTCTGATCGAATATTCACCATGTCGGCATGTCGTCACGCTTCACGATCTGGCTCTGCTGCGCAATCCGGCGCGGTTTCGCCCTTGGCAGAGACGCCGTGGTCTCAACCGATTGAAACGAATAGCCGACGCGGATCACATCATTGCGGTGAGCCAGTTCACCGCCGACGAAGCGATGGGTCTACTGCAAGTCCCGGCGGCCAAACTCAGCGTCGTTCATCATGGTGTTCCCTTGGCCGAGCACGAAGAGATGCCCGCAGGGTTGCCGGATGAGTTCTTTCTTTCTGTGGGATCGCTCGAGCCGGGGAAGAATCTTTCATTACTGAAACAGGTTTGGCATCAGGCTCAACAAAATGGTGCCTCGTTACCGCCCTTAGTGATTGCAGGAGCTCGTTGGGAAGGGGTCGCGACGGAAGGATCGCCACCGGCTGACTGGTATTATCTGGGATACCAATCAGATGAGGTATTGTTGGCGCTATACCGAAGAGCACGAGGTCTACTTTTCCCGAGCTTATACGAAGGCTTTGGGCTTCCAGTGTTGGAAGCGATGGCGGCGGGTTGCCCCGTCATTTGTGGACGAGTGGCCAGCTTGCCGGAAGTGGGAGGAGACGCAGCGTGTTATGCCGATCTCACAATTAAGGGCTATCTATCGGCTATCGATGCGCTCATACGTGATGATGAAATGAGAGAGCATTTGCGACAGGCGGGACTGGATCATGCACGTAAATTCACCTGGGCTCGTTGTGCGCAGGAGACTTCTGAAGTGTGGCGTCAGACTTTAAGCGTTTAGCCAATTAACAACGCGTTCGCTTACGGTCTTGGTTGTGAGATCGAGGATGCAATGCGGTCGATCAAATCGGCAGGAATCGAAACAGGGTTTGTGCGGGCAGGGAGCGCCTTCGATCCAGCCGGCTTGGGGTTGCTGGGGCGCGAAATTTTCGGGTAACTGCGGGCCGAAGATTGTGAAGGTGGGGACGCCAAGTAGGGCTGCGATATGGCCAGGCCCTGAATCGTTGCCAATGAATCGATCCGCATTAGCGAGGGTTGTGATCAACGTATCGAGATCACCGTGAGAATCGTCGATCATCGAGACCGTCCAGCCGAGATCACGGAGCTGGGCAGCGATCTGTTCGAAACGCTCTTGGGGCCAACAGCGCACGGTTTGTGCGGCCCCAGTGTGGATGGCGATGTGGCGGCCTGCGGATTCTTTGCTTACTTGCGGCGCGAGCTTCCAATCAAAATGAGCCGCGATCTGTCGCCATGCGGAAACCCGATGTGGATTTTGTGGCCGTGACAAAGACCGATTGAGCAGAAGTCCTGAGCCCGCTCGTGGAAATCCAATCAGCTTGCTCGCGCCTACTCTGCTTAGGAAAAAATGTTCGCGTGGATCGGGTCGCGCCGAGACGGCATGAGTGAAATGTTGATCGCGTAGCCTGCGTAAGGTCGCGCGGATCTCGCTCCATGGCCATTCATGAAAACGGTATTTGCCCTGAAAGGCAGTCCATGGAGCTATGAATGGAACGTGCTTCACATCGGGGGCGAAACGCCGCAGGAGGGGAGCGGCGTGGGGTTTGGCCAGGAGGGTGACTTTGGCGTGTTGCGATGCGTGGCGCAGAAACGGCATGGCGACGGTGATATCACCCAAACCCCATAATTCGGTTACGAGCAGATTGCGGTCGGAATCTGGAGTTGGTTTTGCCAAGTGCGAAAAGTTAAGTTCTGATTCATGAGGATGACAAGAAACCAGCGGTCACATTTTTCCGTTTTGCAACCGATGCTGGTCTGCGCCTGTGTGGGCTTTCTGCTGCTTCAATTCTGGGGTAATGCGACGCGCGGCTACATCGAGACTGATTCGCTATTCTACTGGTGGGGTTTCCAATGGGCGAATCCTTCGTCGGAAATGGAGCACGGTTGGTTCATCCTTGGTTTGAGTTTGTGGTTGTTCTGGCAAAACGCGCGGCAATTGCCGGTGTCGCCGAATCCGGCAGATCACATTTGGGCGGGTGCGGCGATGGGGAGTGGGCTAGCGCTGCACGTGCTCGGTTATGCGGTGCAACAATCGCGGATTTCGATCATCGCACTATTGGTTTTTCTGTGGGGCCTCGCGGTGATAGCGGGCGGGAGACGGTGGGGCCGAGCGGCGGCGTTTCCGTTGGCGTTTATGATTTTTGCGATTCCGATCAACGTGCTTGATACGGCTGGTTTCTGGCTGCGTATGTGGGTGATCGAAGCGAGCCACTTGCTCGCGCACACTTCAGGGATCGAAGTGGTGCGTAATGGCACACAATTGTTTTCGCCCGACGGTGCGTTTCAATACGATGTCGCGGCGGCGTGTTCCGGCGTGCGTTCGCTGATGGCGCTTACGGCGCTTTCGTTATTGGTGGGCTACCTGAACTTTCGCTCTTGGTGGGCGCGTTGGTTAATCCTTTTGCTTAGTCTTCCCTTTACTTACTTAGGTAATGTTGTGCGTATCTCCGCGATTGTGTTTGTCGCGGAATGGTGGGGGCAGGATGCCGGTTTGGTCGTTCACGATTGGGCGGGGTTTATCGTATTTGTCGTCGTGCTGGGGTCGGTGTTGGCCAGTGTGACTCTCCTGCGTCGCCTGGCACCGGGAGCGGCTTGCGGACCAATCGGAAAACCCACAGCATTCTGGGCGCTGCCGGAAACAAACAGCTCGCGCGGGGCTTGGCGGGGCACCGGAGTCATTGTGGTGTTGGCCGTGCTCAGTGTGGTGTCGATTCGGCATTTCGATACCTTGCCGGTGCGCACGGATAGCGGCGTGAGATTGACTGAAGATGGGGTCAACCCACTTGATCTCCCGGCGTTTATTGGGGTGGACTGGATTGGGCGCACCGCCGAAGTCACGCCGATCGAACGCGAGATATTACCGCCCGATACCGGCTATTCACGGCGCCATTACATCGCGCTGCACCAGCCGGGGCATCAGGTGTTTTTCTCGATTGTTCTGAGCGGCAAGGATCGCACCTCGATTCATCGACCTGAGCTTTGCGTGACCGGACAAGGTTGGACGATTAACGGCCGGTTTACACACGAGTTTACGCTTTCAGATCGCAACGAGACGAAAATCCCTACCACGGTTCTGCGCATCGAACACGAAATCGACGGGGGTAAAAAACGACTGCCAGCGCTGCTGACCTATTGGTTTGTGAGTTCGGATCGCATGGTCGCATCTCACTGGGAACGCATGTTGATGGGAGCCTGGGATCGCTTGAGGCACGGGCGCGCGGATCGCTGGGCTTACGTTTTGGTGCAGACCGATGCGACTGATGGCGAAGCGGCGGCGATGGCTCGATTGCAGGAAGTCCTCGATGGAACCGTGCCATTCTTTCAAAAACCGGTGGATAAATAACGACTAGGGAGAAAGCTTGAGGTTTGCCAAATGCGAGGTAGGTTCTGCGGCCTTTGATGGTTGAAGAGCCAGTCTATTTTGCCTCGTGGTTGGCATCGAGCGACCAATTTGATTGGCCGCTAACCCTCGTGCTCGTTTTGGGCATGGGTATCGGTTTTTTCGTGGTTTGGGCGACGACCCGACACACGCGCCGGGTGGCGCACGAGCAAGCAGCAGAGCTGATCGAGGTGGCTCGACGCGAGGCCGCTGTGGCCGCCGAAGAGGTGAAGCAAAAAGCCGCGCAAGAGATCAGCCACAAGCGGGCGGAGATGACCAAGAAATTTGCGCGCGCGGAGATTGATAGTGAAGTGCGCCTCCGGGAAATCCGTGCTCACGAAGAATCGCTCGCCTTGTTGGACTATCAAGTGGAGCAGAGACAGGAGCGTGTGAATCGTGAAAATTCTGCGGTGCGACAAGCGCGTGATGCGATCCGCGACATGTCGAAGAATGTGCGCAAACGATTGGAAGGGGTTTCGGAAATGGATGCCGACCAAATCCAGCAAGCCTTGCGCGAGGAGATTGAGTTGGAATGTCAGGATGAATTACGCGCGTTGCGCCGCGAGATCTTGGAAAAGTCCGAGCGTGAATGGGAAACGGAAGCCCAGCGCACCTTGATCGCCACGATGCAGCGACTCTCGACCAAATCGAACAACGATCTATCTGCGACCATCGTGCAATTGCCCAGCGAGGAAATGAAGGGCCGCATCATTGGCCGCGAGGGGCGCAATATTAAGGCCTTCGAGCAGGCGACAGGTGTCACAGTGTTGATCGACGAATCTCCACAAACCGTGTTGATCTCTTCGTTTGATCCGGTGCGACGCGAGATTGCCCGGAGTTCGATGGAAGCCTTGATCGTGGATGGCAGAATCCACCCTGCCACGATCGAAGATTTTGTGAAGCAAGCACAGGAAGAAGTGGGCGCGACTGCCACCCAAGCGGGCGAAGACGCTGTCGCGAAACTCAAGCTCAATGGGGTCCATCCCGAGATCATAAGTTTGCTCGGCCGTTTGAAGTATCGGTTTTCCTACAATCAAAACGTCCTCGATCATTCCGTGGAGACGGCGTTTCTCGCGTCGATGATCGCGAGCGAAGTAGGGCTCGATCCCAATATCGCGAAACGCGCGGGATTGTTTCACGATATTGGCAAATCGCTTTCGGGTGAACTCGAAGGCAGTCATGCGCACATCGGGGCGGAATACATCAAGCGCTATGGCGAGACGCCGATCGTGGTGAATGCCGTCGAGGCTCACCACGAAGAGGTGAAACCCGAAACCGTCTATGCGGGGCTGGTGATTCTGGCGGATACGATCTCGGCGGTGCGCCCCGGAGCTCGGGCCGAATCAATTGATGGTTACGTTCAGCGCTTGGATCGCCTCGAAAAACTCGCTACTGAGATGGAGGGCGTGCAGCAAGCCTTCGCGATTCAAGCCGGACGTGAAATCCGCGTAGTGGTGGCGCCGCAGATGGTCACGGATGAACGCGCCCGCGAGATTGCAAAGATTCTGCGCGAGAAGATCGAAACCGAATTGGAATACCCTAGCTCGATTAAGATCACCGTGATCCGTGAACAGCGATTCACCGAGACGGCGAAGTGAGGCACGTTTCGCGGCAGCGATAAGCTGCAGATGATTGAGGCCTCTTGTGGCTATTCACAGTGGATCGTTTTTCGAACTCAGAATTTTAACCACGGATGAACACAGATAGACATGGATAGAAGGCAGCAGAGTGGGGATTGATATCCGGTATTCATCCGTGTGATCCGTGGTAAAATAGGTCTGGGATTTAAGGCGACGATGGGGAGGCTCGTTCTGGTTTTGCGTCTTTTGTGCTTCTTTGCGGCCATCATGACTGGCGCTGGGATTGTTTTGAGATTTTACTTCGTGTGTTTCGTGTATTTCGTGGTGCTCACAATGGCTGATCCAAAGATCCTCGAAACCTTTCCTAATCCCGCTCTGCATCGCGATTTCCTGATCGAACACACGCATCACGAATTTACCTCGCTCTGCCCGATGACGGGGCATCCAGACTTTGCTGATATCACTGTGAGCTACGTGGCGAATAAGGCCTGCGTGGAGCTCAAATCGCTGAAGCTCTACTTTCACGCGTTTCGCAACGAAGGTATCTTCTTTGAAGCCGCGACGAATAAAATCTGTGACGATCTCGGGACCGCTTTGAAACCACGTAAACTGATCATCATCGCCAACTGGAAAGCACGCGGCGGATTTTCTTCACGCATCACTGCTGATTGGTCACCGAAGAAACCGCGTAAGAAGTAAACCCTAAGGGGGGCTTTATGCGTTCAGCGCTGTAATCACTTGCGAGTGTAACTCTTTCGTGGTGGCGAGAGTCGATTCGGCGGGGTAGGCGCCACCTCCTATGCAATCTGTGATCACGCCGCCTGAACCCTGGATGATTGGCACAAGCGCGGCGATGTCCCATGGGCACATAATCGGATCGATCATTATATCTGCTTGGCCGGAGGCCACGAGCAGGTAGCCGTAACAATCGCCCCAAGTGCGGACGAGTCTGGCTTTAGATATATATTCTTCGGCTTGGTCGCCCAGATGTTTGCGAATATTGATCGGATCGCTGGTCAGGAGAGTCGCGTCTTCGATGCGGCTGGTAGCCCGGGTCTGCACGCGTTTGCCATTCAAGGTGGTGGTCGCGCAATCGCCGATCATGAGCTGGCCGAGGATCGGTTGATTGATACAACCAAGCACAGGTCGCCCCTGATGAAGCAGCGCAATCAGCGTGCCCCAAAGGGGGACTCCGGTGATGAAGCTTTTCGTGCCGTCGATGGGATCGAGCACCCAGACGAATTCGGCCTCTTCGTTTTCATTGCCGTGCTCTTCGCCGATGATCCCATGATCGGGAAACTTTTTATTGATGAGCGAGCGGAGCAATTCCTCAGCACCTTTGTCGGCCATTGTGACCGGTGTATTGTCGGCCTTGGTTTCGACCTTGAGATCGGGATTGGCGAAATAAGGGCGAATGAAATCGCCACTGGCCGAAGCCAGTTCGGTGAGGAAAGTGCGGTAAGGAGTGAGATCCACACCCGGAGTCTTGCCCACGGAAGACACGGAAGACACGGAAAAAAGCTTCGGTTTTTATGATTCCACGTATTCGTTGTTGGCTGTGCCAACCACTTGGACCGAACAGCCCATCCACTTTATCGATTTTGAAGGCAGCGTGTCTTCAGGGATTGTGGAATATGGGGTGGCGACTTTGCACGACGGTGCAGTGCTTGCGGCACATACGAGGTTGTGTCAGCCGAACGGTCGGATGCGGAAGGAAGACATCGAAATCCACGGGCTTGATGAAACAGCTCTGGTCGGTGCGACTCCGATGGCGGATGATTTCGCGGCGTTTAGTGAGTGGCGCAAAACTGGACCGTTGGGAGCGCACTTTGCGGGAGCGGAAAACTCGTTACTGAAATCGGTTTGGCCGTATCCGCGTTCGTCGCCGGATTTTGCCCGCCTTGATCGGTCATCCACGGAATGGGGGCCTTGGGTCGATACCGGTGCGCTCTACCGACAATTTTATCCCCAACTGGAATCCTACAAACTGGCCGACTTGGTCGCGATCTGTGGGTTGCAGGAGGAACTGGACGGATTGGCTGATCAGCATTGTCCGCCAGAGCGACGGCAGTATCACGCCGCTCTTTATGATGCCTTGGCCGGAGCGGTGCTCCTATTGTCGCTCGCCAAGGAACCGACCGTGGCCGTGATGACCACGATGCAACTGCTGGCACTCAGCACGCTCGACGGCGACAAACGCGACGCGATGCAGCAGGGTAATTTATTTTAGGAATCCGAGGAATCCAGTGGGTAGCGTTTCAAAGCGCCCAACTGCGCGATTGTTCGTAATACGAACAATGGGTTGTAAACGAGATAGCGGTAGGCGAGACGGCGGGGTTCCATCGCGAGGCGGAAGAGCCATTCGAGACCACTGCGTTGCATCCATCGTGGCGCCTGTTTGATGCGCCCGCTGTGAAAATCGAACGCAGCTCCGACCCCGATCAGGAGACCAGTATCGAGCTTGTCCCAGACTTCCGCCATGAAGCATTCCTGTTTGGGCGTGCTGAGTCCGACCCAAATGATGTCGGGCGACTTTTCGGCCACATCGCGTTGGAGATCGTCGAACTCTGTATCGTTCAGTGGGCGGTAGGGCGGCGTGTAGGTGCCGACGATTTCCAGTCCCGGAAAACGTTTGCTCAATTTGTCTGCCAGTAGTTCGGCGACAGCGAGATCGCCTCCGTAAAAGTAGTGACGCAACTTCTTGGCACGACCTTGGTCGCAAACTCGCAACATCAAATCGGGACCGTAAACTCGGGTGATGTTTTTATGCCCGTGATGACGCCCGAGCCAAACCAACGGCATACCGTCAGGGGTGGTCAGGTATGAGCTATTGAATACATCGCGCAGCGCGGGATCGCGTCGCGCCTCACTCACGCCGTGAACCGTGCAGACACAGATATAACCGAGCTGTTTCTGGTTCCGTGATGTGAGCACCGATTGGGTCGCGTCCTTCAAGGACAGCGCAGAAACCCCAACTCCGAGAACATTGAAACGAGCGAATTTCACAGTCTGTGCGGTTACAGGATTAGAGCAGGGATTTCATCCAAGCTGCTGATTTGATTTGAGGGAGTCGGAACATCTTCCGGCCAAGGGTGGCTGCCGCTTAACCAGATTGGTAACAGTCCGATGTTCGCTGAGCCGATGATATCATTTCGAGGATTGTCTCCCACGAACCATGTTTCCTCGGGTTGTTTCCCGAGTTCGGTTAGAGCGATCTCAAAGATGGCAGGAGCGGGTTTCTTGAAGCCAGCGGTCTCTGAAATCACAATGGATGAGAAATAGGGACGAAGTCCCAGAGTATCGATTTTTCGATTTTGCCCAATGGTCGATCCGTTGGTGACCATCCCGATGCTCAGCCCGTGATCTCGCAACTGTTGTAATACTTCACGCGCGTGCTCTCTGATTTCCGAAGCTTGAGGAAAATGCTCCATCCAGTGAGCGAGTAATGTTTCTGCAGATGGAGGAGTTATCCATGGCAGAGCTTGAGTCTGATCGGCGCTCACAGCTGCTCTCGATCGATAGCCGCCCCGATCGACTGCTATGAGTATATCGGCTAAAACCTCCAGATCGGTCGTTTGAAGTTGAGATGAAAAATCCCGTCGAAGAAAAGTTGCATAGGTCCTGATTGACGCCTTCCGGTCGATCAGCGTGTCATCTAAATCGAATAGTATGGTGGAGGGCATAACTATGGGTTTGGAGGCAGACTTGTGTGCAGGTAGTTCCGGGAACGGTAGGCGCCCCAGAGCGCCAGTCCGACGAAAAGGACGAGTCCGATAAAGGCCCAGGCGGCATCGGCTTTTACGACGACAAGGATGGCTCCGAATTGGAGAAGGGTGCGGAGCAGGCGATCTACGGCGGAGAGGGTGACATTGACCCGTCCCATGATCTCGTTGGGAACCTCGGTGTAGAGGACCGTGTTGCGGGAAACACGTGAACCTGCGCTTCCGAGCCCGATCAACATAAGTGCAATATAGAAGACGGTGACGTTGTGGATCGATCCGAGAAGGATAAGACCGCAGATGAATACGCTCATCATTACGAGGGCTAGGTTCCCCGCAGAATAACGGGTAATCAATCGTGGCCCTATGAAGCCCGCTAGGATCGCGCCGAAGGCAAAGGCCATTCCGCCGCGTGCAAAGACAACCGCTGGGGCTTGGAGAATGTTTTGCACGTAAATGGGGAAAAGATAGTTTCCCGTCATCACTGCGATGAAGGGACAAAGCGTGCAGATAATGAACAGGGTGAAACGGGGCCGATTTTGTAACCAATTAAGTCCAGTCTTGATCGAGGCTATGGTGCCTTCCTTTGGTTTGTTTTTGTCCAGATGGGTGGCCCGGTAGGGAATGGTGCTTTGAACCACGAGACTGATAAGGTAAGTCGCGGCATCGGCAAAGAGGATCAGGTAAATGGGCACTCGATCCAGTAACATGCTAGCGGCGCCTCCGGAAATCATCGATGCGGCTTGTCCCTGGATTTCCATGAGTCCGATCAGCTTTCTATAATGTTTCTTTTCGATGATCTGCTGGACGAAAGCGGCTTTCGCGGGGAAGTGCAGGGTGTAGTAAAGCATCCCGCCAGCATAGAGAACGAGGAACTGCCAGGTAGCCGCGTGGCCAGCCAAGGCAATCCATGTCGCCATGGTCAGAGTGGTGATCGCGCCGAAGGCTTCACCAATTAAGAGAGCGAGTTTACGAGAGTGACGATCCAGCCACGCACCATAATGTGGAATCAAAGCAAACACCGCTATTGTGATGGCGATCGTGACGTAACCGTAGAGGCGATCTCCGCCGGGGCGTTGCACCAGGAGCCAGGGAACGGCGATAATCGTCACGCCAGAACCGATCGATCCGGTGATGTTTGCCAGCAGTAACCGACGGATTCTGAAATCGCTCAACAACTCCTTCATCTGGATTGATCAGGGGCGGGAGGGTTGAGCGGCATCTGATTAGTTTTTGGTTGTGGAGTTAACGACACAAGCGGCGAATGTCGGCACCATGGATCCCGCGCCCGTAGCCCAGTCTGGTCAATTTGTGAAACTTGAAGCGCTACGTTGGGGTAAATAGGAGAGATATTATGAGCACTGGAAACGTGATAGACTCAGCGCTCGACGATTTGGGATTCGCGGGTGTAGTTTCAGTTTATGACATTATCCTCTCGTTTTATGTCCTGCTGTGTGGGCGTGGTTTCGTTGTCGACTTTCAGCGCACTCGCCACCGGTAAACCGGAAACCCGTAATCGAGCGGAAATCCCCGATGCATATAAGTGGGATTTTACTCAGATCTACCCGTCTTGGGACGAGTGGGAGGCCGACATGAAGGAGTTGGAAGGTATGATCGATACCTACGTCGCTTATAAAGGCACACTGGCAAAGGGAGCGGCGAATCTCGCAGAGCTTTACGAATTGGAAGACGATATTGGTCGGCTCCAATACAAACTCTACCGCTATCCTCAACTCCAACGCGATGTGGATACGCGTAACACGGAGATCTCCGGTCGATTACAGCAGGTCGGTGCGCTTTTCGCTAAACTGGGAACGGCGACTTCGTGGTTTACGCCCGAGCTCCTGCAGGTCCCGAAGGCTACGGTGTTGTCTTGGCTCGATTCGGAACCCCGCCTCGCGCCTTATCGGTTTCCGCTTACGGAGATTTACCGTCAGGCCGCGCACACTTTGAACGAGGTCGGAGAGAAACTCATGTCGTTTTCTTCGCAGTTCTCCAGCACACCAAAAAGCATTTATCAGGAGTTAAGCACCTCCGATATAAAATTCCCCGAGGTCGAGCTTTCAGATGGGAAAACGATTAAGGTGTCCTACGGAGGTTATTCTGAAGTGTTGACGAAATACCGTAATCAAGCGGATCGCGCGGCCGCCTTTACTGGTCACTACGAGACCTACGCCGCGAACAAGAATACTTACGCTGCGATCTATAACGGCATCCTGCAACGCGACTGGTTTACCGCGCAATCGCGCAACTATCCCAGCACCTTGGCGGCGGCTCTCGATAGCGATAATGTGCCCGAATCGGTTTACCACACCCTGGTTGAAACCGTGCGTTCCGGGACGGCGCCCTTGCAGCGTTACATGAAGCTTAAGCGGAAGATGCTCGGGCTGGAGAGCTACCACCTCTACGATGGTTCCCTCGCGTTGCTCGAAGATGATCGCACCTATCCCTACGACGATATGAAGGCGACGGTTCTGGAATCGATGATTCCTTTGGGAGCCGATTATCAGGCGAAAATGGCCAAGCTACTCGCAGGCCGTTGGCTGGATGTTTACGAAAGCGATGGCAAACGCAGCGGAGCCTACAGCGCGGGCGTTTACGGGGTGGGGCCCTACATGTTGATGAATTACAACGATACGTTGGATGCCGTCTTCACGTTTGCGCATGAAGCCGGGCATTCGATGCACACGGTGTTGTCCTACGAAAACCAACCGTTCGCGACCGCGAGCTACACTATCTTCGTGGCCGAAGTCGCATCGACGACCAATGAGCGTTTTCTTTTGGAATTGTTGCTCAGTCGCACCGAGGATCCCAAGGAACGGTTTCTGCTCCTGCAGCATGCCATCGATAATATCGTCGGCACGTTTTATTCGCAGGTGATGTTTGCCGATTACGAATGGCAGGCGCACCAACTGGTGGAAAAAGGACAACCGATTACTCCGGATTCACTGTCCAACATCTACTCAGGGTTACTGGATACTTACTACGGTGATTCTGTGGCGAAGGATGAGCTCTACCGCTATACTTGGACGCGGATCCCGCATTTCTACAATTCGCCTTACTACGTTTACAAGTATGCCACCTGCTTTGCTTCGTCGGCCCAGCTCGTGAAAGCGATGACGACGGGATCTGAAGATGATCAAGCTGCTGCTCGCGAGCGCTAACTCACACTCTTAAGCAGTGGCGGCAATGATCAGCCGATGAATCAATTGCTCAAAGCTGGAGTCGATCTGAACAAGGCCGAAACCATTCAAGCCGTGATTGATCAGATGGATGAGTTGGTCACGCGCATCGAAATCGAAGCGGCGAAGATCAAGCAGTAAACGTGGATCGAATGTTGGGCAGGTTCGCCGACTCCCGCATTTGAACCAGCCAAGAGGGATGCACTGTCATTGCGAGTCGCGCAGCGGCGAAGCAATCCATGAAAAGCCAAGCGTGGCAGACAAATAATGCGTGGATGGCCACGTCGCTACGCTCCTCGCCATGACAGAAGATACGGATACCTCCCAGTTCATCGCCCTCTCTACACAAGCCTGAACGGCTTGGTTTGCCTTCTCACAATGCCAGAAAGGCGGAAGGGCGGCGATCCAAGTTACACGCGAGCGAATGGCTTGGTTTGTCGTTTCGCGATGATGAAGTCCAAATCTCGAAGGACCGTTGTCTCGCCAGGCCCGATCAGCGATCCCGCCCTACAATAGCTTGTCATTCTGAGTGGAGCGAAGAATCCAATGACAGCCCCATTGCGATCAGTTTATGGGATCAGAATAACCGGAGTGATTGGGCTCAAGCTCGGGAGAGTAACTTTTCTTCGGCTGTGTTGATCGCTTGGGAGAACTCCTCGGGAGTCGCCGCTGTCATCAAGGCCTCAAGGTTTGCAGGTTTGTTGAGGATTTTGACGAGCGAGCTGACGCACATCAGATAGTCGGTGGGGTTCGACTTGGTGGTGCCTAGAACGAACATGAGTTTCACATCCTCATCAGAGTCCTTGAAACTCACGCCATGGTCGATGCGTCCGACGGCCATCACGATTTTATTGACGTGTTGAGTGCGCGCGTGAGGCAGGGTGATAGCGTTGCCGAGATAGGTGGTGTCGAGTTCTTCCCGCGCGAGGAGCTCCGCGTAGAATCCATCGAAGTTGGTGACATCGGAGTGATCTTCGAGTTGGCGGGCTACTTCTTCCAACGCAGACGTGCGATCAGAACTCTGCACCTGCAAATTGATGCGAGAGAGATCGAGGAGAGTAGAGATTCGACCAGCCATGACGATATCTAGAAGGGTAACTTACCCGACATTGGCGATGGTGCCAATGCCGGGCTGAAAATTACTCCGTGGTTTCGTTATTTTCTGGTGTCTCTGGGATGACCTCAGGCGTGCCTGATTCGGAGGTCTCGTTGGCAGCCGCTTCACCGAGGGCAGCAGCTTCCTGCTCCTCTTCGGTTTCGACGATCCGAGCGATGGTCAGGATACTGTCCCCCTTGGCGAGGTTGAGCAACTTGACGCCCTTGGCGCCGCGCCCGGTTTCACGAATTTCGCGCACTCGGGTGCGGATACTTTGACCCTTGGTGGTGAGAAGCATGACTTCGTCTTCTTCTTTCACGCTGATCGCGCCGGCGACCGTGACGGAACCATCATCGGGAAGATTGATCGCGATCACACCCGAACCACCACGTCTAGTGAGACGGTAAGCTTCGAATTGAGTGCGTTTGCCGATGCCATCTTGACGGGCAACGAGCAGACGCGCTTCGGGATCACAGACTTGAATCGATTGGACGAAGTCGTCCTTAATTTTGAAACGCATGCCGGTGACACCACGGGTATCGCGACCCTGGGTGCGCAGGCCGTCTTCATTGAAGCGAACCGCTTGGCCCTTGTTACTGACGAGGATGACCTCGCTGTCACCCTTCGTGAGCACGCAACCGATCAAGGCATCGTCGTCGTCGAGTTTGATACCGCGCAAACCGCCTTCGCGGGTCGCGTTGCCGTAATCGGAAAGCTTGGTCTTTTTCGTGATACCCTTGGAAGTGGCCATCACGAGGTTCATCTCGGTCTTGATGTCCTGCACGCAGATCATCGCGGCGATCTTTTCACCTTCGGTCAGGCGCAGGAAGGAAGTCACAGACTTACCCTTCGAGGTGCGCGAGCCTTCAGGGACTTCGTAAACCTTTTTGGCGAGGCACTGACCCTTGGTCGTGAGATAGAGGATGTAATCGTGCGTGCTAGCGG
>Ga0105054_10007027_pt1 | contig 15456 bp, 4 predicted proteins | sample BON02_FD_78091 | JGI IMG/M metagenome (GOLD analysis project Ga0105054, IMG submission 78091) | Freshwater microbial communities from Lake Bonney liftoff mats and glacier meltwater in Antarctica - BON-02 (megahit assembly) | ecosystem: Environmental > Aquatic > Freshwater > Ice > Glacier...
GCGGGGGGAAGGGGGTTGTGGTGTGGTGCTTGACCCGGCAGAGCTTTCCTCCTTTTTCCCGTTTGTTTGAGCCGTTTGGGGGGGGGGGGGGGGGTTTTTTGGGGGGGGGGGGGGGGGGGCGTGTTTTGGGGGGGGGGGGGGTTTTTTTTGGGCGGGGGGGGGGGGGGGGGGGGGGGGGGGGGGGGTTGTCTCGCCGCGAGGGGGAGAGAGAGAGGGGGTTCAGAAGTGGAGGCGCGCGGCCACGCTGGCGCCGGGCGTCGGGGCGCCGCTGCTCGCGCTGCGGCGGCGCGCCGAGCCGCCGGAAGGGCGGGGGCTGGCGGCGGCGGCGGCGGGCGAGGCGGCGGCGGCCGCTGCTGCTGCTGCTGCTGCTGCTGCGTCGGCGAGTGCGTCTGCGGCTGCGGCCGCGGCCGCAGAGGCGGCGCGGGTGGCGCGGCCGCCGGTCGAAGGGCGCCGGCCGGGAGAGGGCGATGCTGCTGTGCCTGCTGCTGCTCCCGGGCCTGCTGCTGCTCCTGGGCCTGCTGCTCTTGCTGCTGCTGCTGGGGCGGGCTGGGCTGTCGTCGTCGCCGCCGCCGCTGCCGATGCGCCCGTCGCCGTCGCCGTCGTCTCTGGCAGCGGGCGCGCGCCGCCGCTCCAGTCGCGCAGCGCCGCCTCGCGGCGCAGCAGCGCGAGCTCGAGGAGCGCGAGCTCGTCGGACGAGCTGAGGGCGCCGATCTGGTGCGGGTCGGTCTGCGCGGAGGGCGCCGGGCGCGCGGGAGGCAAGAGCATGAGTGTTGGGCGCGTCTTAGTTGCTGTTTCGTGGGTCTGAGGTTGTGTGGGTGCTTGCGTAGGGCAAGCGTGCGCGCGCGCGACAAGAGAGGGTCGTTGTGTGTGCGTGTGTGTGTGGCGTTTGTCTTGTGCGAAACTCGGCGCGGGCGAGCGCGTGTTGATGCGCTGCGCCCATCGGCGTCGGCGTTGGCGTCGGCGTAGAGCGTCGGCGGCGTGGGCGTGGGCGTGGCGCAGCGTTAGAGCGTCGGCGGCCGAGACTCCGATTCACTCGATCCATCATCTTTGCACGCACACCAAGTGGTGGCCTGGGCTATTTGGGGGCAACCGAGATCACGCGCGCGTATGTCGTGTCTGTGGGGCGAGAGGGTCGACTGCAGGTCTGCTGCCCGCACCCCCAAACGCCGCCGGCGCGCGGTCACGGACTTCGGCGCCAAGAGAGGCGGCTGTTGCCGTTGACGTCCTCTCGAACGTTGCCGTCGCCGAGAACGAATTTGCCGCCCCCCCCTCCCCAACCCATTCCCACACAAGACGCGGACACACACGCCCCTCCACCAAGACACCTCAAAGACATACGCCAGCACGCTGCCTCCCCCCCGAGCCCGTCTCCAAAAAAACCCCTCCGACGACGCACGCCCTCCTGCCCGCTCTCCTCCCCCCGCTCCGTCCGCCACGACTCGGCCCCCCAGCCGGCCACGATCCGTGCGCAACTCTGCTTCCCGTCGCCGGCCCCTCCCGCCGCTCGGTCGCCGCGGCAGATTCGCCGTCCCCAAAACGTCCCCAGCGGTTTTTCCCCTCGCTTTCCCCCCCCCCCCCCTTCCCAAAAGGAGAGAAGCAGTTCCGCCACCTCCCCTCTCTTTCCCCTTCCCTCTTTTTGTCAAATCGTTCTCATTCCTCGGGGCTTTCGGCGACCTGCCGCGCCACCGGGCCCCATCCGCTCAAGCAGGGGCGCGTGAGGATCCAGCGACCCGCCCCTCTCTCGACCCAAGGGGCGCGAGAGAGAGAGAGGCGAGAAAAAAAAAAAAACCTCGCAAAAACACTCTCCCGATTACATCTCCCGAGCGGCGATGGCGCAACCCGTCGGCGAGATAAAGGGCGCCTGGAGCGCCACGGAGGATGACATGCTGCGCAGGTGAGTGGAATCCGGGCCCCGCGCGGGCGTTTGCTTTTTGTGTAGCAAAGGCGACGGGATGGGGAAACACGGGGGGGGATTTCGCCACACACTCCCCAACGGACCAAAATACCCCCCTTTCGGCGGCCCGCCAAGGCCCCTGCGGTCGGCGCGCGCGGACTGGGCGCATGTTTGACCCGCGCTCGTGCCGAGTACCTCGCGGAGAAGGGGTCGCGCGGGCGTTGGGCGCGGAGGAGAATGGCGAGTTGCCAGGTGGCTCCAGCCGCTAAGGCCCCTTTCCTTCTCTCTCTCTCTCTCTCTCCGGGCCACAGCGGCGCGCCACCCGCGCGCCCCGATGCCGCCGTCCGGGCCGGCGCCGGATGCGGAGGTCAAGAGAAGCGCGGACCCCATAGCGCCGGGCGGAGGCGGCGGGCTGGAGCGAGGCTATGCGGCGCAAACAGGGGCCGCACCCCCCCTTCACAGATTCCTTGCTTCTCGCCCCCGCCGCCCGGTCGTCGGCCGTCTCGCCGCCGCCCGCCGGCCGGCGGTTGCCGCGGAGGGGGGCCAAGAAACGGATCGTGCCCTCGACACACCGCCCAACGACCGCCCAACGACCCGACCACCCCTTTCAAACCAAACATCAATCCACACAGGGCCGTCGAGCTCCACGGCCTGCGCAACTGGACCGCCGTCGCCCGCGCGTTCAACGCCTCGGCCGCCGGCAGCGCGGGCGGCGCCCCGGGCACCGGCGCCGGCGCTGCCGCCGCCGGCGTCGGCCGCTCGGCCAAGCAGTGCCGCGGCCGCTACCTGCACCACCTGTCCGAGGGCATCCGCAACGGGCCCTGGAGCCAGGCGGAGGAAGCGGCCATGGTCCAGGCGCACCAGCGCTACGGCAACCAGTGGGAGCGCATCGCCACGCACCTGCCGGGCCGCACGTCGGTATCCGTTAAAAACCACTTCAACTGCACGGCGCGCCGCCGCGCGCCCGAGGACCCGCAGCAGCGCTCGCTGCTGCAGCGCTACATCGTGGCCCTGGGGATGGTTGGCCTGCCCCCGTCGCTGCGCGCGGACGCGCCGCCCGGGTCGGCGGCGGCGGCGGCGCTGGCGGCCGAGTGCACGGGCGCGGCGGCCGGGCGCGGCGGCGGCGGCGGCGGCGGCGGCGCGGCGGCCGGCGACACCGGCGCGGGCGCTCCTGCTCCTCCCCCGCCGTCGTCGTCCCAGCTCGCGCGCGGCCCCGCTGACCCCTCGCCCTGGTCCCCGCGCGCCCAGCACCAGCACCAGCCCACGCCGCCCCCGCCGTCGCCCGCCGAGGCCGAGCGCCGGGCGCTGGCCGTGCGGAGCGCGCTGGCGGCGGCCGTGGTCGCGGCGGGCGCGGCGGGCATGACGCCCTGGCCGCTGAGCAGCAGCACGCTGGCGGCCGTGGCCGCGGCGGCGACCGCGCCGCTGGACGCCACGCCCCGGGGGGGCGCGTCGCGCAAGCGCAGCGGGTGGGAGGCCGACGCCGCCTTGGTCGCGGCCGCGGGCGGCGGCGCCGCCGTCGGCGCGGGCGGCGGCGCGCCGCCGGCCAAGCGCGGCGCCGGCGACGACGGCGGCGGCGGCGGCGGCTATGGCCCCAGCGTCGCCGGCAGGCGCGCCGTCAAGGCCGAGTCGAGCAAGTTCCCCTCGCTGGCGGACTTTCTGGCGCAGGTCGGCGGGCGCCCGCAGCAGCAGCAGCAGCAGCAGCAGCGGCAGAGGCCGCCGCCCGCGCCCGGCTCGCCCGGCGCAGAGCTCTCGCGCCCGCCGCCGCCGCCGGCCGCCATGCTGTCCCGCCACGCGAGCGGCAGCGCCGAGCCGGCCGCGCCCGCGCGCTCGCGCTCGGCCTCTCCCGCCCCCTCGGTGCAGCGCCTGGCCCAGGCCGTCGCGGGCATGGCGCAGTGCCTCGCCGCCGCCGCCGCGCCACCGGGCGGCGGCGCCTGGCCCGCCGGCGCCGCGACCAGCGCCGTAGGCGGCGGCGCGCTGCCCTCGCCGCCCAACGCGGCCAGCGACTTTTCGCGCCTTTACCTCTACGTCCACCCGCACAATCCGCAGCCGCACCACGGCGGCGGCGGCGGGCAGGGCGAGGGGGGCGTGGGCGCCATGACGGCGGCTCTGCACGCGGCCGTGGACGCGCTGGCGGCGTCGGCGGCGTCGGCGCATCCGCTGGCCGCGGCGCCGTCCTCGCCGACGAGCACGCCGCCGCCGGCGGGCTCGCCCGGCGGGGGGGGCGCGCTGCTGGCGCGGGCCATGCAGATGGTCGTGCAGCTGGCGATGGTCGCCGGGCGCAACCAGGGCACGCCGCTGCCGCCGCCCGCCGCCGCGGACGCCGCGCTCGCCGCCGCCGTGGCCGCGTGCTCGGCGCCGCTTGGCGGCGGCGGATGCGGCGGCGGCGGCGGCGGGGTCGCGTCGCCGGCCGGCCTCAGCGGCGGCACGACGCCCCGCAGCGCGCCGGCCGCGCTCATGCCTTGCCCCGCGCCCCACCACCACGCCGCGCGCCCGGGCCCTGCCGCTGCCGCCGCGCCCACCGCCACGTTCACCCTGAGCGCTGCCGGCGGGGGGCGCCACGCCGCCGCCGCCTATGAGCCCGACGCCAAGGCGCGGGGAGCGGGCGGCGGCGGCTTCGGCGGCTTTGGCGGCGGCAGCGCCTCGGTCGCCAGGGCCGCCCTTGCGGCCGCGGCGCGGCAGGACCCCGACGGCGGCCCGCCGGACGCGGCCACGGCCGAAGCGATGCAGACGCTCTTGTCGATGCTGGCGGCGGCGTCGGACAGCCGCGCCGCCGCCGCCACCGCCGCTGCTGCCGAGCCTCGTGCGGCCGCCGCCACGGCCCGCGCCCCCGCCCCCGCCCCCGCCCCCGCCTTCGTCGCTCCGGCGCTCGCGGCGGCCCCGGGCCTGCGCAACCTGGCCGCCGAATCGCCCGCGCTGGCCGCGCTCGTGTTCGAGCGCTTGCGGCAGCTGCACTCGGGAGGCCGGTCCGTTGCGCCCGCGGCTGCTGCTGCTGTGCCCGCCGCTGCGAGCACGGCCGCCGCCGCCGCCGCCGCCGCCGCCGCCGCCGCCGCGCGCGACCCGCCGCCCAACTTGCCTTCGGCCGACATGCGCCCTCCGACCCGCGGGCCGCACCACCACCCCCACCACCACCTCCACTTCGACCCGCTCGATCCGTCGCTACGCCTCGCGACGGCGATGGCGGCGGCGGCGCCTCTCGACCAGGTCTCGAGGCTTGTCTCGCTCCTGCGCGCCCTCCCGCCGGGCGCGGCCGCCGCCGCTGCCGCCGGCCCGCCAACCGCCACGGCCCTCGCGCCGGCCGACTCGCCGCCGGTGAACGAGTCGCGCACGCCCGCCCAGGAGCAGCCCCCTGCGCTCGCGGCGACGCGCTGATTTGCCCCACAAAAGAAGAAGGACAGACAGCCCCCCCCTCCTGCGCTCGACTCCTCCCTTTCCGTGCAACGCCCCCACCCCCCCACCCCCCCCCGCTTTTTTTGTCTTTTGCTCCAAAATCCCCCAAATAAACACGTTTGCTTTTTTCGATCGGCGACCAATTTCAGGCGCACATTCACACGCACATGCACACTGACAGCGCGCTTCCCTCCCCATCCCCTCTTGCCCCAGGGAAGCAAAGACGTACAAAAGACGCACGCGGCGCCCTTGCTTCCCCCAAGCGGGCGGCGCGCGAGCGCCCTCAATGACCGCCCCTTCTGCCGCGACGCGGCGCGCAGGCGCCCCCTATTTTTCCTTCTTCATCCTCGCGTGGCCTCCTTTGTCGCCGAGCAACGCATAAGCGACACCAATCTTGCCTACGCGACGCTTCTCCTCACCGACCGCTCTTCTTTTAGACCCCGCTGATGCGCCATCTTCCGTTCCCCGCCCCTCCCGCGCCTCCCGCGCGCTTTTTTTCATTCTCCTCACCTCTGCCCCCAACCACTCACTCCCCCCCCCTTTCTTCTCTTTGGCCCCCTCGACTGTTCCTGACCCACACTTTTGTACATCGCATCAACCACGAGCCCCGGCGCGCTGCTCTCACGCATCGGAGGGACGAGTCGCGCGCGCGGCGCCCTCACAAAACAGGACCGCGAAAGAAGAAGCGCGCGGCGCCCCCCTGCCTGAACGCCCCCCCCCCCGCCTTTCCGCCGCAACCCCCCTCCCCTCTTGATGCGTGGAGCTTGGCCGCCGCGTCCGTGCCCGTGTGTCCACCACGACTCTCTTGTCTTTCCTATGATCTTTTGAGTCGCACCACATTCACAATCGAGTAAAGAAGCATCGTATTGTCTCTTGAACACTCTTAATTCGTGCCTTGTTCGTTTTTTGGGCGTCGGCGCGCTTTGCCCGCTGCCGCGGCTTTCTCGAGAAAACAAAAGGGCCGCAGCAGACGAACGGGGGGGGGGGAGAAGACAAACGAGCGACCCTAACGCCGACGCCCAGGCAACTTGCCCGCCTGCCCGCCCCGCCCGGCCCCCGCCCTGCGCCCCGCAAGCGCCCGCCCGCGGCCGCCTCACGCCGCCCCCCCGACCTCCTCGTCGACCGTGCGCGCGCCCGGCACGGACGGCGACGCAAACCCGCCGAGCGCCGTCTCGGAGCTCGTCGGCCGGCTCGGCTCGCCCTCGTGGCCCCAGTAGCACCACGCGCCCTCGGCGGCCGCCGGCGCCGCCGCGCCGCCCTCGCCCGCCCGGCCGCCACCGCCCTTGCCGCCCGCCGCCGCCGCCTGCGCCGCCGCCGCCTCTGCCCACGCCGTCGCCTCGTCCATCAGGCCGCCGCCGTCACCCGAGATCGCCTGGGCCACCGGCGCCCCTTCAAGTCCCGCCCCACCTTCCCCCTCCTCCCCGTCGAGGCCAGCGTCCTCGTCGTGCGTCGTCGTCAGCAGGTGCGCCATCCGCCGCTGCTTGGCGTCCAGGTAGCCGCGGTTCAGCGGCCCCGCCCGCACGACGCACGGCACCCGCCCTGTGACCTCGACCCCCAGCGCCTTGAGCACGGCCATCTTGCGCGGATTGTTGGTCATCAGGCGCACGGAGCGCACGCGCAGGTCGCGCAGGATGTTGCGCACGCTCGTGTACTCGCGGCAGTCGTCCGGCAGGCCCAGAGCGCGGTTGGCATCCACCGTGTCGAGGCCGTGCCTCTCCTGGAGCGCATAGGCGGCAATCTTGTTCGCCAGGCCGATGCCGCGCCCCTCCTGCTGCAGGTAGATGACCATGCCGGGGGGCTCGGCGTGGATGGCGTCGAGCGCCAGGCGCAGCTGCTCGGCGCAGTCGCACTTGAGCGAGCCGAGCACCTCGGACGTGAAGCAGGCGTCGTGCACGCGGACGGGCACATCGGCGCGGCCCTCGACCTCGCCGCAGATGACGGCGGCGGGCTCGGTGAACGTGCGGCCGCCGTCGACCGTGTGCTTGTAGCCGCGAAGGCGGAAGGCGCCGTGGCGGGTGGGCAGGAGGGTCTCGGCGACGTAGCGGGTCTTGACGAGGGCCTCGTCGACCGAGGCGGCGGCGGCGGCGGCGGCCGCGAGCGAGGCGGCGGAGGCGGCGGCGGCGGCGTCGGAGGGCGGCGCCCGGGGGGCGGCGCCGTTGGAGGCGGCGGTGGTGGCGGCGGCCGAGACGGCTTCTGCCCCTGCTGGTGCTGCTGCTGCTGCTGCTGCCGATGCCGAGGCCGCCGCTGCTCCGCCGGGGCCCGACGCCGCCGCGGCTGCTGCTGCTGCTGCTACTGCCATCGCCGCCGGGCCTCCCGCGCCGCCGGTACCGCCGCCGCCCCCGCTTCGCCTGGCCCCCGCGGCGACGACGCCGTCGCCGTCGGGCCGCCGCCGCCGACGCCAACGCTGCTGCTGCTGCTGTTGGTTGCTGCTGCTGGTGCTGCTGCTGCTTTCCACCGCCGCAGCGCGCCGCGATGGCGCGGGCGCCGCAGTACCCGGCGCGCGCTGGGCGCAGCAGCCGGGCGCCAGGCGCAGCAGTGACGAGGGGGGGCGGAAGAGGAGGGCGCCCCCTCCTCCTCTCACACGCGCGTGCTGCTGCTGCTGCTGCCGCTGCGGCTGGCGGGCCTGTCGCTGCATCCTGGCGCGTCTAACGTACCGCCTCGGCTATCCGAGCCCCTGAATGGCGCGAGTGAGAGGGGCGCGGGGGCGGGCCTTTGCCACACACGCAAGCTCAGTTTCCGTCTAGCGCGCGTGTGGTCGCAGAGAGAGAGAGAGGGAGAGCGATCTGGAGTGGATGGTTCGACGTACGATGAACTCAAAGAGTTGGGTTTGCAATCTGACAATGAAAGGGTGACAATGCGCCCGGCGGGTGGAGTGAGGAAAGCAAAAGAGAGCGCCGGAGCGTGCCGTCGCCCGCCTCGTCGCCGTCCGCCGCTCCCCGATCGCCCCCGCTCTCTCCCTCACGCCTGCCGAAGCAGCATGCCGCCCACCCACTCCTCCGCGTCCTCCGCCTCCTCCCCCGGCTCGTCCTCCAGCTGGCGCAGGTACGTCCCCAGGTCGCCGCCCCCGCCCGCCCCGTCCAAATAGTCGGCCAGGATGAGCGCCTGGCGCCGCGGGTGCGCCGCCGAAGCCTCTTGCGCCGCCGCCACCGCCGCGCGAGCGGCCGAGGCGCGCAGGGCGCGCCGCACGGCGCCCTCGAGGCCGTCGCTCCACGCGTCCGGCGGCGGGGGCGCGGGCGTCGGGCTCGCGCCCGGGCGCCTGGGCGGGTGCGCGGCGTCGGCCACGCCGACGAGGAGCATCGAGAGGGCGCGGGGGGACAGGGCGCGCCACTCGCGCGGGCCCCAGGCGGCGTAAAAGTCGCGCCACCAGGCCGGCGCCGCGCGCGGCCGGGCGCCGCCGCCGAGGCCGCCCGCGCCGCCGCCGCCGCCGCCTGCGCCCGCGCCCGCGCCCGCGCCCGCGCCCGCGCTCTGGCTCGCACCGCCGCCGCTGTACTGCGCGAGCGCCCAGACCAGGCGGGACAGGGCGAGGGCGGCGGCGGCGGCGCTGGCTTTCTCGCGCTCCCGGCGGCGGGCCTCGGCTGCGGCGGCGGCGGCGGTGGACGAGTCGCGGCGGCCCTTGCCGCCGCCGTTGCTGCTCTCGCCTCGCCGGTCGCCGTCGCCGTCGCCGTCGCCCCCCGGGCCGAGCGCGAGCAGCCGCTGGCGCGCCGCGCCCGCCGCCGCCTGCACGAACGCCGGGCGCAGGGGCGCCCCGAGCCGCGCCAGCGCGTGGAGCACGCCCGCCACCTGCTCCAGCCCCCGCTGCCCGCGGTCCGCCGCCGGCAGCGCCGCCCCGGCCGCCGAGCAGAAGGCGGCGAGCCAGGCGTCGCTCGGCCGCCAGCGCAGCGCCGCCAGCGCCTGGGCCAGGGCCGCCAGGTCGGCGGCGCCCGCGGGGGCGCCGCCGGGCCCGGCGCCAAACATGGTGGCGCTTGCGCGGCGCGTCAGGGCGCGCATGAAGGCGGGAGGGGGGGGCGACGGGAGCAAGGGGGCAGAGGAGGAGGAGGAGGGCGCGGGGGCGGCGGACGCAGCGGCGGCGGTCTCGGCGCCCTGCCCCCGCCAGCCCCCGCGCAGCTCGGCGAGCGCCCACGCGGCCGTGCCCAGGGCCGCGGCGTCGAACGCGTCCATGCGCGCCGTCGCGGCCGCGTACCAGTCCGACATCCACGCGTTGGCGCCGGGCGCCGGGGGGCGGCGCAGGGCGGCGAACGCGTAGAGAGACATGGCCAGGGCGTCGGCGTCGGCCGGCGCGCGCGGCGACGACGACGACGAGGAAGAATGAAGGGGAGGGGCGCCGTCCGCCGCGTGGCCCGCGGTCGCCGCCACCAGGGGCAGCAGCAGGCGCGCGCGCAGGTGCGCGGCCAGAGCCGCGAGGTAGGCGTCGTCCGGCGCGTACCCCAGGCGCGCCAAGGACCAGGCTGCCGCCGCGGCCTCGCGCCCGCTCCATCCGCCGACGCCGACGCCGCCGGTGCCGTCGTCGTCCTCGTCGCCCTCGTCCGCGTCGCCCTTGTTGCCGCCGCTCGCCTTCCTCCTCGCTCCGACACTCAACCGACCCGCCCCAACACCACCGTCGAGCAAGCCTACGCGCATCGAGTGCGTGCAAAACTCGTACAAGAAGAGCGCGCCCGGATGCCACGCCCCCGCGCCGCCGCCGCCGCCGCCCTGCCGCGACGCAAACCCCCGCGCCACCAGCGCGAGCTCCGACGGCGACAGCGCGTGCAGGTGCCGGCGGCACGCGGCCGCGAGCGCCGCGCCCACCTCGGGCCGGGGGGCGTACCCCAGGGCCGCGATCGCCGGCAGCGCGCGCGCCAGGTGCGCCGGGCGCAGCGACCGCCCCTTCGAGGCCAGCGCGCCGCAGAGCGCGCGCATCCAGGGGCGCGAGGGCCTCGCGGCGCCGGGCGTGGCGGCGGCGGCCCAGGCCACGTGCGCGAGCGCCTCGGCGTCCATCTCGGCGAGGCGCCCGCGAACGGCCGACAAGACGGCGGGCGCCCACGCCCCGGACGATGACGCCGACGACGACCACGAGGACGACTCGGCGGCGGCAGCGGCCGCAGCAGCAGCGGCAGCGGATGACGGCGACGAGAAAGCCGCGTCTTCGGCCGGGCCGCCGAGGCGCGCCACTCCCCACGCGAGGCCCCACACCTGCGCGGCCGAGGCCGCGGGCGGCCCGCCGTCGGCGCGCAGCAGGAAGGGCAGCGCGGCGGCGCACAGGGCGCGGCGCCACCGGGGGGTGGCGCCGACGGCGGCGGCGGCGGCGCGCGCCGACTGGGCCGCGCCGCCGGACGCCGCGCCGGCGCGCGCCTCGACGGCGGTGGCAAACGCCCACGCGAGGGACGCGAGGTCCGCCGGCCCGAAGAAGGCCGAGGGCAGAGGCGCATCGTCCCGGTCCCGGTCCTGCCCCCGCTCGCGCCGCCGCTCCTGCCGCCGCCGCCACCGTGCCTGCCGCTCGAGCAGCGGGAGCGACGCCTCTGCCGCCGCCGTCACCAGCGCATCCGTGGCGACGCCCAGGGCGGCGGCGCCGTAGGCAACGCTCGCGAGCGTCCTGCCCGACGGGGGCACGGCCACTGCTGCCGCCGCAGCAGGCGCTGCTGCTGGTGCAAGAAACGCCTGCGACTCGCCATTGCCACCACCCGCGTTCTCGTGTCCGTTGTCGTCGTCGTCCTCGTTGTCGTCGTCGTCGTCCTCGTCGCTCGCGGCGGCCGGCCTGGCGACGAGCCCCGCCGTGACGGCGCGCCGCGCCCCCTCCGACAGCTCCCGCAAGAATGCCGCGTAGGCCGAGCGCTCCGCGGGCCCCTGCGCGGCCACGACGCGAGGGGAGGCCACGCGCCCGGCCGACAGGCGGCGCAGCAGCGCGGCGTGCAGCCGAGCGTCGGCGACGCCCACGGACGCGGCGAGCGCGTCGGGCGGCCGGGCGACGGGGTCGCCGGCGGCCGCGGCCGTCGCCGCGTACGCGGGCGAGAAGACGCGCAGGAGGTGGTCGCACTGCGGCCAGGCGTCGGACGAGGCGGCCTGCGCGACCGCCAGGCCGACGAGCGCCTCGTGCACGTCGGCTGCGGCCGCCGAAGGCGCAAGCCTGGCCCCCGCCCCAGCCCCATCCGCCGGCCCCGACCCGGCCGACGACGCCGACGACGACGACGACGATGATGACGATGATGATGACGAGGCGCGCGCGGCCTCGCGCGCCAGGGCCCGCAGGTACTCGAGGTAGGGGGCGTGGCGCGCGCGCACGCGGAACCAGGACGGGTCGTCGAGGCCGGGCGGCGCGCCCGGGGCGGCGGAGGCCGCGGAGGCCAGGAGCCGCTGCTCCCGGGGCCCAGGGGCGTCGCCAGGGGGCAGCGCGTCAGCGGCCGCCGCCACGAGCTGCGTCCGGACGCGCCCGCCGCCGCCGCCGCCCTCCTCCTCCCGCCCGTCGTCGATACCGCCGCCCTCCTCCTCCAGCCCGTCGTCGATACCGTCGTCCTCCTCCTCCTCCTCCTTGGCCTCGCCCTCGTCCTCGCCCTGGTCCTCTTCTCGGCCGCCGCCCTCGCCACTCCAGAGAGCAGCGGCAGCACGACCTGATGCTGCGGGGCCGGCGGAAGCAGCGGCGTCGGCCTCGGCCTCGGCCTCGGCCGACGCCGCCAGCGGCAGCGGCCGCGGCCGCCCGGGCGCCAGCTGGTGCCTCGAGGCGCAGGGGCTGCGCAGGGGGCCGCCGCCGAGGGCGTCGCTGATGTCGTAGCCGCTGCCGGCGAGCACCGCGCGCGCCAGCTCGAGCACCTCGGCGGCGGCCTGCTGGCGCGCGAGGCGCTGCTGCTCGGGCGAGAGGGCGAGGAGCGGCGGCGGCGGGGGGAGAGGCGGCGGCTTGGGTTGCCACGCCTGCTGCTGCTGCTGCTGCTGCTGCTGCTGCTGCTGCTGCTGCTGCTGCTGCTGCTCCGCCTGGACGGCGTCGTCGCTGCGCTCTCTGGTGCGCTGCCGCTGCCGCCGCTCCTGCAAGAACAAGGCAAAGTCGTCCTCCGCGTCGCCGCGGGGCGTCGGCGCAGGCGGCCGGGGCGGCGCTGCCGCCGCCGCCGCCTCCGCCGTCGTCGCCGCCCCGCGCACCGCCGCCGCCACCGCTTCCCCCAGCGCCCTCGCCGCGTCGGCCACGCCGAGCTCTTTGGCAGGCCGCAGTGGCGGTTGCACGATCCGACGGCTGTTGTCCTCGTCCTCGTCGTCGTCGTCGTAGTCGTCGTCATCATCGCCCGCCACGACCACGTCAAAAAATGGCGCTGGGGCGGCGGCGGCGGTCCGGGAGGAACCGGCCGCCCCCGCCGCCGCCCCCTCGCCGCCGCCTGCGCCGCCGCGACTTTGGCTGCTGCGGGTCCTCGCGTGCGGCAGGGGCGGCAGCACACCGCCCCATAACGCGTCGCCCGCCTCTGCGGCCTCGTCGTTGGCCGTGCCCAGGTACTCGACGAAGCGCGGCTGCTGTTTCTGCTGCTGCTGCTGCTGCTGACGGCTCGCGGGCCGGCGGTCGCGCTGCCGCCGGTCTCGCCCGCTGCCGCCGCCGGCGTTGCCCGCGGCCGCCGCTTCGACCGCCGGGCGCTGCTGTTGATCCCGCGCGCGATGGGCCGCTGTGCATGCGATCCAAGCCCACCTCCTCGGCGTCGTGCCGTTGCAGGCGGGCCCGGTCGTCAGCGGAGGCGGGCGGAACGCCATCGTCGCTCCCTCTCGTGCCGAGCTTGTTGTGATGTGCGCGCGCGCGCGGCGTGCCCAATCAGGGCTACGGTTGCGGCGACATCAGAAGCGCTTTGTCTAGGAGAGCAAGGGGATGTGATCGATTGCGCATGCGCGCGGCGGCGCCTACTAATGAGGGAACGGAAACGACGCGCGCGTGTCCCCCGCTGCAACGCGAGGCGGAAGGCACGCCGACGTCGGACAAGGGGAAAAACGATGTCGATGTTGATAACATTGCAACATCTGCGGGCGCGACGCGATGCGCTAGTGAGGAGTCGTCGAGGGACGCGCCCGCCGCTGCTGCCGCCGCTGCTGCACGGGTGACAGTCGATGCGTCAAGTTGTGCTCGCATCGTCGCGAAAAGGGAAAAAAGGCGGCGCGGGGGCGCGGGCGCGGGCGAGGGGCCGTTGTCAGGAGGATCGAGGAACAAAAGCACGCGTGCGAAGTCAGTAAGGCTCCCTCCTGCTTCAGTGCGCGTCGAGCTTGTCGGCGATGCGCGAGAGCAGCAGCTGGAACTCGGTCATGACGGCGACCTCCTGCCGGGCAAACCTGGCGCTCGGCCCGGCCCCTGTCGGCCCGGCTGCCGCTGCTCCTCCTCCTCCTCCGTTGGCGGCGGCAGAAAGAGCGGCGCCATTCGCCTTGGGGCACGCCGCCACCGCCCCGGCCGCGGCGGCACTGACCGCCGCCATCGCCGCCGCCGCCGCCGCGATCCCCTCGGCCTGGACGGCGGCTGCGGCGGCCGAGCCTGCGCAGCCGCCTCCGCCTCCGCCGCCGCTGTCGCCGCCCGCTGCCTCGGCCGCGGCCGCCTTGTCCGCCTCCTCGGCCGCGACCGCCAGCAGCAGGTGGCACAGCTCCGCCACCACGGGCGGCTTGGTCACGTCCGCCACGATGTCCATCACCGGGTGCCGGGGGGTCGACAGCTTGACGGGCGTGGGCGTCTGCGCGCGCGCCGCCGCCGCCGCCGTATGCGCCGCGCGCTCAGACGCCTCGGCAGCGGCGGCCGCGGCGACGACGGCTGCGGCAACGGCCGCCTGCTGCCCGGCCCAGCCGGAGGCGCCGCCGCCCGCGCCGTTGGGGGTCGGCAGGGCTCCCGTGCCCTGCAGGGACCCGGGCAGCAGCAGGTGGTGCAGGGACAAGGGTCCGCCGCCGCCGCCGCCGCCACCGCCGGCGCCCCCAGGGCCGCCGTTGCCCCCCGGCCCGACGCCGCCGACGCCGCCGCTGCCGCCCGCCGGACCGACGCCCGCGCCGGACGCCGCCGCCAGCGCATTGGCCAGCATGTGCGGCGACATGGCGTGGTGGTGCAGCGCGCCGAGCGACCCGCCGAACCCGTGCGGCGAGGGCAGGGACGAGCCGGGCGCCGACGCGGCCGCGACCGCCGCCAGCGCCACCGCCGCCGCCGTGTGCTGGTGCTGCAGGTGCTGCTGGTGCTGCGGGTGCTGCAGCTGGCCCGCGAGGTGGTGGTAGGGGAGGTACGGCGGGAGCTGCTGCTGGTGCTGCTGGTGCTGCTGCTGCGGCTGCGGGGATCGCTGCGGGGCTTGTCGCGGCTGCTGCTGCGGCTGCTGCTGCGGCTGCTGCTGCTGATGCTGCTGCTGCTGCTGCTGCTGCTGCTGCTGCTGCTGCTGCTGCTGCTGCCGGTGGTGCGACGGGCGCGCGGGCCCTTGGCCCAGGCGCGCGCGCTTGTTGCTGCCCGAGGCAGCGCCACCGCCGCCGCTGCCGCCGCCGCCCGCCGCCGCCGCCGCCGCGACCGACGCCGGCACGCCGCCGCCGCTGCTGCCGCCAAGGCCGCCGCCAAGGCCGCCGCTGCCAAGGCCGCCGCCAGGGCCGCCGCCCGACGCCGCCGCCGCCGCCGCCGCCGCCGCCGCCATGAGCGCGCCGGCGACCGGCACGCCCGCCAGCACGGCCGCCCGCGCGGGGTCCCCGTCCGCGTTGTGGCAGTCGCTGCACTTGCACATGCCCGAGCAGAAGATCGACGCCTGGAAGCACTCGCAGTACTTTTTCAGGCACCCGCTCTTCTTGCAGTTGCACCCCTTGGTGTGGCGGTGCACGGCGCTGTCGGCCGCCGTGCGCGAGCCGTCGCCGCCGGCGCCGGCGCGCGGCTGGATCTTTGGCCTGAAGGCGGCCGGGTTGCGCTCGAGGATGGCCTCGACGGCGGCCTGGCGCACGGCCTCGGTGTCGGTGCGGTTGAGGCAGCTGACGCAGTTGCAGTGGTCGCAGTAGCGGCCGGCCGCGAAGCACTCGCAGTAGCTGCGTTTTTTTGAGTTGTTTTTGAGAGCGGGGGGGGGGAGGAGGAGGGGGGGTGAGCGCCGGGCGACATCGGGGGAGAAAGGACACACAAACCTCCCCCCCCCCCCCCCCCCCCCCCCCCCCCCCCTCCCCCCCCCCCCCCCCCCCCCCCCCCCCCCCCCCCCCCCCCCCCCCCCCCCCCCCCCCCCCCCCCCCCCCCCCCCCCCCCCCCCCCCCCC
>Ga0105054_10007046_pt1 | contig 15426 bp, 16 predicted proteins | sample BON02_FD_78091 | JGI IMG/M metagenome (GOLD analysis project Ga0105054, IMG submission 78091) | Freshwater microbial communities from Lake Bonney liftoff mats and glacier meltwater in Antarctica - BON-02 (megahit assembly) | ecosystem: Environmental > Aquatic > Freshwater > Ice > Glacier...
GAGTTCTTCTCGCCCGGCCAGAAAGGCTCCTCTGCCATGCCGCATAAACGCAACCCGGTGCTGTCGGAAAACCTGACAGGCCTCGCGCGTCTGGTGCGGATGTCGGTGATGCCCGCGCTCGAAAACGTGGCACTCTGGCACGAACGCGATATCTCGCATTCCTCGGTCGAACGGGCCATCGGGCCAGACACCACGATCACGCTCGATTTCGCGCTGCACCGGCTCGCCGGGCTGATCGAAAAGCTGGTGATATACCCGGATAACATGCTGGCCAACATGAACCGGTTCCGCGGTCTGGTCATGTCGCAACGGGTGCTGCTGGCGCTCACGCAGGCCGGTGTCAGCCGCGAGGACAGCTACCGCCTCGTGCAACGCAACGCCATGAAAGTCTGGGAGAAAGGCGCCGATTTCCAGACCGAGCTTCTCGCCGATCCGGATGTCACCGCCGCCCTCAGCCCCGCAGAGATCGCCGAGAAATTCGATCTCGGCTATCACCTCAAACATGTCGACACGATCTTCCGCCGGGTCTTTGGCGACGATATCCAGAGCAAACCATAAACACTCCCGGTCGGGCCACCCCCCCCCGGCCACCCCCCGGTGCCGGATGGGTCGTGTTGCGGTTCAGGCAGGTGCGTGCAACTGCATCTGCTGCGGACGGTGCGTGGCGCGCGGCATATCGCGGGGCACAACCGGCAGGCTGCGTTCGGTCGGGATCGACATCACCGCATATTTATGCCCGTCATCGGCATTGACATAGGGCTTGCCCAACAAATCCGCCGCATAACCCAGCTGCCGCAACGCGCGCAACAACCACAGATTCGAGAGGGAAATCAATTGATCCGCCCCCTCCGCCTCGGCCATCGTGGCCAAACCGTCAACAATCAGGTTCAGGCATTCCACCCGGTCCGGCATGGCGGTAACATGCTCCGCAATCACCAGCCGCGTGCATTCCCACACTCTGCTCGAAACGATCTCCTCAGGGATCAGATCCTTCGGAATTGTCGACAACTTGCCGCACATCGCGTCGCGCAGCATATAGGTATGCTCGCCCCATTTCGCGGTGGTCGGCATCGCCCGCGCACCAGCGATCACCACGCCATCGCGCAGCACGAGCGAATAGCGCGCCCGCGGGTTGTCGTACTGGTCCATTTCGATGGTGTCGTCATGGGGGATTCCCCAGCCCAGCGAATCAACGAAGAATTGCTTGCGCAGGGCCAGATAGTCAAAATAAGCACTGCCGTAACGGTGCAGACGGGGCAGCTCGAACGTGATATTTTCCATGGTTGCTCTCCTTAATGGAGAGTCCATTTAGCCTGCGTTCAACCGTTTTGTTAACAGCATAACGGAAACCATGGTAAGTTCTGGCGTAGATTAGCCGAAAATCCGCACCAAATGGGGCTAATTTCATAAAATCGTCACAATTCAGATCAGCCCATACTCACCGGCCATCGCGGCGGCCTGCGCCCCGGTCTGGGCGCCCAACTTGATCTTTGCGTTCTTGAGGCGCTGCTTCACCGCCCCTTCGCTGACGCCCAGATCAAAGGCGATCTGCTTCAGGCGCAGCCCCGCCCTCACCATCCGCAGCGCCTCGAGTTCGGCCTTGGTCAGGTTGGTCGGCGGGGCTTTCTCGCGGTGCAGACGAGCCAACCGGGTCGTCAGCAACGCAATTTCCTGATCGTCGAATTCCCGGTCACTCCGCGCGAATGACCCAAAAGATCTTTGCCCTTCGGCATTCCCGTCGAAAACACAAATTGCGACACCGTAGCGCAGGCCAAATTCCCGTGCCTGCCGCAATACCTCATGCGGGTCGTCCAGACCGATCTGACTCCAGCGTACAGAACCGACATTTGTATAGATCCAGCGAATCACCGGGTCGTGCAGCATGTAGCGGCAGCGCGTATAATGCTCGACCCACTCCGTCGGCCACGCGTTAACCTCCTCCAGAGGAAAGGCAAAACCAATACGAAGCGCGATGTAGTAACCAGAAGGGGCCAGAACTGCCAAGTCGTGTAGGCTCATCGGCTTCGCCATCTCAAAAAACATCTCCGAACCATCGGACCATGACAAATGTCTGTCCTTGTCGCTTGTGTAACCCTAATCTCACGTGACGGAGCGCTGGCTCTACTTTAAGGTGAGACGGCGATGACAGGCAACCTTTAACGCAGAGAGGACAGGCCGACTTGGAAAGTTCTGCCGATATAAGACGCATCCTGACCCGACTCGAAACGCTCTGCCCGTCAGGTTTCGCAATCGCGTTTCATATCCGGTACGCGCGACCGGATTTTCTGTTCCAGACTTACTCCAAAACCTGGATCGACATTTATTCGCAATCGGGCATGGTGATGCATGACCCGATCGTGGGCTGGGGTTTCGAGAATACCGGCACCATCCGCTGGAGCGAGCTGCGCGATGACCCGATGGGCGTATTGGAAAAGTCCAAACCGCATGGGCTTGTCTATGGCTTCGCCTGCGCCGTGGAAAGCGATGGCAGCCGCAGCGTCGCCGGTTGCGCGCGCGCTGACCGCGAATTCACCGACGCAGAAATCGCCGCCATCGCCGCCGATGTGCAGATCCTGCATGACGAAACCGCCAAACAAGGCAGCTTGTCCGAGGCGACCCGCGAAGAATTGCGGAAAATGTCGGTCCGCTTCACGCATCCGTGAGGCGGCCCGGGATCAGTGTACGTTGACCCAAGGGCAGTCTGTGCTACCCTTCCTGCGATGCAGTGAATATCCCGCCGTTTCATGAAGGAGTCCAAGATGTACTTGAAGTCCATCCTCGCCGCCACCGTCCTTTTGATCATCCCCACCCTCGGCTTTGCCGCGGGCGGGTGTAACATGGGTGCCTCTGACCGTCAGGCGATGTCCTGCGTCGTCGGCACACATTGGGATACAGAAAGCGGCGCCTGCGTGCCCGTGACCACCAGCTGATCCTGCTGCAGCGCGGCATTTTACCGGGACATCGTCTGAATTCCTAACCCTTCCTTCACTGTTTTGCGTGAGTTTGACCGCATCGCAACAGGAAGGTGCAAATGTCTCAGATCGCCGCGCGACGGGCCGACCCCGCGACCTTGTCGCGACAGCGCAAGGCCGCGATGATCGTTCAGCTTTTGCTGGCCGACGGTCAGAAAATGTCGCTGGCCAAATTGCCCGAAGATATGCAGATGCGCATCGCCCGCGAACTCGGGGCGCTGCGCATCGTTGACCGCGAAACGCTGCACGCGGTCGCCACCGAATTCGCGCAGGAGCTGCAGGACATCGGACTCACCGCCACCGGCGGCGTTGAAAGCGCTATTGCGGCATTGGCGGGCCGGATCAGCCCGGGTGCCGCGGCCAGGCTCAAATCCGAGGCGGCACAGGCGCATGGCCTTGATCCCTGGGCGCAACTCACGCATCTGACCGCCGCCGAACTGCTCCCCCTCATGCAATCCGAAAGCATCGAGATCGGGGCTGTGGTCCTCGCCAAACTCCCCGTCGCCAAGGCGGCAGAGCTTTTGGCGCTGCTGCCCGGTGAACGCGCACGCCGCATCACCTATGCCATGTCGCAGACCGGGGCCGTCACGCCCTCTGCGGTCAAACGCATCGGGGCCTCGCTCGCGGCCGAACATTGCATCAAACCCGTCCCGGCCTTCGCGCATCCCCCGGTGCAGCGGGTCGGCGCCATCCTCAATTCCTCGCAGGCCGCAACCCGCAATTCCATGCTCGAAGGGTTGGGGAGTGCGGACCCCGCCTTTGCCGAACAGGTGCGCCGCGCGATCTTCACCTTCCCCGACATCCCGGCCCGGATGACGCCGATGGACCTGCCAAAGGTGCTGCGCGGCGTCGATCAGCCGGTACTGGTCATGGCCCTGTCCCATGCCGCCGCGATGGGTGGCGAAGATGCGACCGCTGCCGATTTCATCCTCGCCAACATGTCGCAACGCATGGCCGAATCCCTGCGCGAAGAGATCAGGGAGAGAGGCCGGGTCAAGAAATCCGATGGTGAAACCGCCATCGGCACCGTCGTGGCCGCGATCCGTGAAAAGGTGGACGCCGGCGAAATCGCCCTGATCCTGCCCGAAGAGGCAGAGGAGTAGCATGCGCCCCGGTCCGCAACCCTACCTGAACCGACCCTTGGCACTCTCCCCCAATCTTGTGCCTGCGGCATCGGGCCGCTATCTCTGCCCCATAATACGCACAGGGGTCCCATGGCACAGCGCCGCACCAGAACCGGCAGCTTCGGCGACTGGATCACCGACCGGATCCTGCGCGGGGTGATCGGCATGGCGCTGTCCCTGCCCTATGCGCGCCGGGTGCGGCTGATGGGCGCTGTCACGCGGCGGGTCATCGGGCCGCTGGCGGGCTACAACCGCCGGGCCCTCACGCATCTGGGCATGATCTACCCCGACATGCCGCCCGCGCAGCGGCGTCGCATCGCGGAAGGCGTGCTCGACAATACCGGGCGCACCCTGATCGAGAATTACTCCAACCGCGACCTTGGCGCGCGGCTCGCGGGCAGACCCGTCACCGGCACAGGCTTGTCCGCGGTGGCACAGGCCCGCGCGGACGGACGGCCCGTCATCTTCGTCACCGCGCATTTCGGCAATTACGAGGCGCCGCGGCATGTGCTTACCGCACTGGGCTATTCCGTCGGCGGCATTTACCGCGCCATGAACAACCCGTTCTTCAACGCACATTATGTGCGCACCATGACCGAAGTGTCCGGCCCGGTCTTTGCCAAGGGGCGGCGCGGCACCATGGGTTTCGCGCGGTTCCTCAAAGGTGGCGGCATGGCCACCATCCTCTTTGACATCCACGACCGTGGCGGCGAATTGATTGATTTTCTTGGAAAACCCGCGCCAACATCGCTCTCTGCCGCCACGCTCGCGCTCAAATTCGACGCGCTGCTCGTGCCCTATTTCGGGATAAGGCAACCCGACGGACTCAGCTTTGAGATCGCGATCGAGGCGCCAATTGCCCATGGCGACCCGCTCAGCATGACACAGGAAATGACCCGCCGGCTCGAAGCGCGGATTGCCGCCAATCCCGAACAATGGTTCTGGGTCCACCGCCGCTGGAAACCCGGCAGCGCCGGACGCCAGTGACTGCGGCAGTGACTGTCCCCGTGACTGTCCCCGTGACTGTCCCCGTGACCCTGACCGCTCAGTTCAGCCGCTTTGCCGCCAGAATCCGGCCCGGCCCGTCCTCCTGCACGATCACTACCACCGGCTCGTCACCGCTCATCTCTGTCTCCAGCGTCAGTGGTGCCAACCCGTCCCAGCGGCCCAACAACTGCCAGGAGGTCACGATATTCACATAGGTCAATCTGCGGCCCGCGTTCTCGCCCCGCTCGATATCCACCGACTGCACCGGCACATAGCGCACCACCTGCACCAGCATGGCGCCCGGCATTTCGGTGCTGGCACTGATCTGCAGCGTGGTCCCGCTCCGGCGCAGATCCAGATTGACCGCGACTGGCAGGGCCGCATGCGCCCGCATCGCGTCCATCACCGCCATTGCATCGGTGCCGATCACATGATGCGTCCCACCGATGATCATCTGCGGCGTGTAAAGCATATGCTCGCCCGCGGCCTGCGCATAGGCCCGCTGCCGGTCACCAAAGGCCGGCTGAGCAAAGGAATCGGCCCAGCCGATGTAATCCCAGTAATCCACATGCAGCGACAGTGCGATCACATCTCCCCGCGCCGCCAGATCTTCCATCAGCACATCTGCAGGCGGACACGACGAACAGCCCTGCGATGTATAAAGCTCGACCACGACCGGTACGTCCTGCGCCAGCGCCGCCGTCCCGGCCAAACTTTGCGCAACGATCATTATTGCCGAAATCAGCCTTCGCATACGCTATCCTGTCAATATCGTCCCCACTGCGGTGTAGCGCAGCCCAGCTGCAATAACCAATCAAGCGTTTGCGAGAGTGCCGCGATTGAAACAACTCTGCCACGCTTCAAACCGCACCCACCCGACACCGCCAGCGGCAATTGTGTGCAATGGTATACATTTATTTGCCCCGCCCCCTTGATTGCCAGTCTGGCTTGGGGCAAAAGCGATCACAACCTGCTCAGCCCTCTTGCCACAAGGGACCATTCCCATGACCATTACCGTAGGACATGACAGCGCCAAAACGCGCCGGACGCTGACTGCCGGGGACACAAGCCTTGGCTATTACTCCATCCCCGCCGCCACCGCCGCCGGTCTGGGCGATTTCTCGCGCCTGCCCGCCGCACTCAAGGTCGTGCTGGAAAACATGCTGCGGTTCGAGGATGGCAAGACGGTCTCGCTCGACGATATCCGCGCCTTCGCGATCTGGGCCAAGCAGGACGGCAAGAACCCGCGCGAAATCGCCTATCGCCCGGCCCGCGTGCTGTTGCAGGATTTCACCGGCGTCCCCGCTGTCGTGGACCTCGCCGCGATGCGTGACGCGATCCTGACGCTGGGCGGCGACCCGGAAAAGATCAACCCGCTGAACCCGGTCGACCTCGTGATCGACCATTCGGTCATGATCGACGCATTCGGCAACCCGCGCGCTTTCCAGCAGAACGTCGACCGCGAATATGAACGCAACATGGAGCGGTATGTCTTTCTGAAATGGGGCCAGAAGGCCTTCAACAATTTCCGCGTCGTCCCGCCCGGCACCGGCATCTGCCACCAGGTCAACCTCGAATATCTGGCGCAGGTGGTCTGGACCGATACGGACCAGAATGGCGAGACGGTCGCCTACCCCGACACACTGGTCGGCACCGACAGCCATACCACCATGGTCAACGGTGCCGCCGTTCTGGGCTGGGGCGTCGGCGGGATCGAGGCTGAGGCCGCGATGCTGGGCCAACCCATCTCCATGCTGATCCCCGAAGTCGTCGGTTTCAAACTCACCGGCCGCATGACCGAAGGCACAACCGCCACCGATCTGGTGCTGAAAGTCGTGCAAATGCTGCGCAAACACGGCGTCGTCGGCAAGTTTGTCGAATTTTACGGCGAAGGGCTCGATCATCTGCCGCTCGCCGACCGCGCCACCATCGGCAACATGGCCCCCGAATATGGCGCCACCTGCGGCTTCTTCCCGATCGACGGCGAGACGCTGCGCTACCTGCGCACCACCGGCCGGGACGAGGACCGCATCGCGCTGGTCGAGGCCTATGCAAAGGAAAACGGCTTCTGGCGCGGCGCGGATTACGATCCGGTCTATACTTCAACGCTCGAACTCGACATGTCCACAGTCGTCCCCGCCATTTCCGGCCCGAAACGGCCGCAGGACCATACCCCGCTCGATGTCGCGGCGGATAATTTCTACAAGGTCGTCTGCGAATATCGCGGTGTCGACATGACCTGCCCGGCCAAGGAAATGAACGACGAAGGCGGCCCCGCCCCGGTCGTCGATGCGCGTAAATCCGTCCCCGTCGCGGGCGAGGATTACGCGATCCGCGACGGCTCCGTCGTGATCGCCTCGATCACCTCCTGCACCAACACCTCCAATCCCTATGTGATGATCGGCGCCGGTCTGGTCGCCCGCAAGGCGCGCGCGCTGGGCCTCACCCGCAAACCCTGGGTCAAAACTTCGCTGGCCCCCGGTTCACAGGTCGTCTCCGCCTATCTTGAGGCGGCTGGCCTGCAAGAGGATCTCGACGCCATCGGCTTCAATCTGGTCGGCTACGGCTGCACCACCTGCATCGGCAACTCCGGCCCGCTGCAACCCGAAATCTCCAGCGCGATCGCTGACAACGATCTGATCGCCACCTCCGTCCTCTCCGGCAACCGCAATTTCGAGGGCCGGATTTCCCCCGACGTGCGCGCCAACTACCTCGCCTCGCCGCCGCTCGTGGTGGTCTATGCGCTGGCCGGCGACATGAACATCGACATCACCAGGGATCCCGTCGCGCAAACGCCCGACGGCACCGATGTCTACCTGAGCGACCTCTGGCCCACCTCACAGGAAGTGGCGGAACTGGTCGAACAGACCGTCACCCGCGCCGCGTTCCAGTCGAAATATGCCGACGTGTTCAAAGGCGACGAAAAATGGCAGGCGGTCGAAACCACCGACAGCCAGACCTACGATTGGCCGCCCACTTCGACCTACGTGCAAAATCCGCCGTATTTCAAGGACATGGCCAGGGAACCCGGCAAGATCAGCAACCTTGAGGGGGCCAAGGTGCTGGCCATCCTCGGCGATATGGTCACCACCGACCACATCTCGCCCGCCGGTTCCTTCAAGGATACCACCCCCGCCGGCTGCTACCTGATCGACCGGCAGGTGCCCGCGCGCGAGTTCAACTCCTACGGCTCACGGCGTGGTAACCACGAGGTGATGATGCGCGGCACCTTCGCCAATATCCGGATCAGGAACGAGATGCTCGACGGGGTCGAGGGCGGCTATACCCTCGGGCCGGACGGCAGCCAGATGGCGATTTTCGACGCCGCGATGGCGCATCAGGCCAATGGCACGCCTTTGGTGATCTTCGCGGGTATCGAATACGGCGCCGGTTCCTCGCGCGACTGGGCCGCCAAAGGCACGGCGCTGCTCGGGGTCAAGGCGGTCATCGCCGAAACATTCGAGCGGATCCACCGCTCCAACCTCGTCGGCATGGGCGTGATCCCCTTCGAGTTCACCCAAGGCATGACGCGCAAATCCCTCAATCTCAAAGGCGATGAAACCATAGCCATCTCCGGCCTCGACACGATCACACCCTTGGCCACCGTCAACGCAACCATCACCTATGGCGATGGTTCAGTGAAGGTGATCCCGGTCAAATGCCGGATCGATACCGCGGTCGAGATCGAATACATCGAAAACGGCGGCGTATTGCATTACGTCCTGCGCAATCTTGCCAAATCCGCCTGACAAACGCGCCCCGGCACCGCCGCCGGGGCGTCTCTTGCTGACAGTTTCATATTGGCAAAAATACTCCCGCCGGAGGCCGCGCTCACCACGACGCGTGGCGCGCAATCAGCGCACTGACCTCCGCCACCTTCGCCTCCAGCAACGCTCTGTCGCCCCGAGTCTCCACATTCAGGCGCAGCAGGTTCTCGGTATTCGACGACCGCAGATTGACCCGCCACGCACCCATATCCAGCGATATCCCGTCCAACCGATCCTCCGACAGCGCCTCGGGCAGATAGCGGGCCTCGAACCGGGCAATCACCGCCGCCTTGTCGGCAATCTCGAAATTGATCTCGCCCGAGGATGGAAACGCCTCGCGCATCTCTGCCACCAGCGCCGACAGGGTCTTGCCGGTCGTGCCCATCCGCTCGGCCACCAGCAGCCAGGGGATCATGCCCGAATCGCAATACATGAAGGCGCGGAAATAGTGATGCGCCGACATCTCGCCACCGTAGGCGGCATCGACCTCGCGCATCACCGCCTTCACATGCGCATGACCAGTCTGACACACCACCGGCACCCCGCCGCCGCGCGTCACCACATCGACCGTGTTCCACATCACGCGCGGGTCATGCACGATCCGCGCACCGGGTTCCTTGGCCAGAAAAGCCTGCGCCAGCAGACCCACGACATATTCCCCGTCAATGAACGCGCCGGTTTCGTCAAAGAAAAAACAGCGGTCGAAATCCCCGTCCCAGGCCACGCCCATATTTGCGCCGGCATCCCGCACCGCCTGCGCCGTCACCGGCTGATTTGCGCTCAGCAGCGGATTTGGGATGCCGTTGGGAAAAGAACTGTCAGCTTCATGATGCAGCCTGACAAAGGTAAAAGGCGCGCCAATCGCCGCCAGCCGCTCCTCGATCACATCAAAGGCGGGACCGGCCACGCCATTGCCCGCATTGACCAATATCGTCAGCGGACGCAGCCCCACCGGGTTGAGATAGGACACCACCCGATCCGCATAGGCCTCGCGCGCTGAATCGTGGCGCAGCGGTCCCTGCGCCACCACCGGCCCCAAATCATCCGCAGCCACCAGATCGCGGATCGCATTCAGGCCCGTCTCGCCCGAAATCGGCCGCGCGCCCTCGCGGACCATCTTGATCCCGTTGTAATCAATCGGATTATGCGAGGCTGTCACCATCAACCCGCCCCCCGCGCCGAAATGGTCGGTCGCGAAATAGACCTCCTCGGTGCCGCAAAGCCCCAGGTCGATCACGCCCACCCCCTCATCGCGCAGCCCCGCAATCAGCGCCGCCTGCAGCGCCGGACTGCTCTCGCGCACATCGCGCCCGATCACCACCAGCCCCGGCTCAAGCACACGGGCAAACCCGCGCCCGATCAGATAGGCGAGCGGCTCGTCCAGCTCGACCCCCAGCTTGCCGCGCACGTCATAACTCTTGAAACAGCTCAGACTGCCCATGCGCTCGCTCCGGTTCTGCCTTGTCCAACATGCGGTTATCCACGAACCACCGCAAGGCGCAAGAGCCAGCGCTACTCCAGCGCAGCCGCCAGTGCCGGCAGAAACCGCTGCTCATAGTCGCTGCCCACCAGCGGCCCGACAAATCGGAACAGCACCGCACCATCCCCGTCCACGATGAACGTCTCCGGCGGCGCGGTCACACCCCAGTCAATCGACACCCTGCCCGGCCGGTCAAATCCGGTGGCAAAGAACGGATCCTCATAATCCACCAGATACTGCGCCGCATTCTGGGGATCATCGCGAAAATTGATCCCCGCAACCCGGTACCCCTGATCGCGCAACGCCAGCAGCGTCGGATGCTCCGCCCGGCACGGCGGACACCAACTCGCCCAGAAATTGACAATCGTAACCTCGCCCATGCGCAAATCGGCATCGGTCAACAATGTCGTCCCCGCCACCGCCGCCTCAGGCACACCCGGTGCCTGCTTGCCGATAAAGGCGGATGGCAACTCGTCCGGATTGGCCCGGAACATCCCCACCAGAAACAGCGTCGCCAGCCCGAGAAAAACCACAGGCGGGATCAACATCAGCGGCTTGATCTTAACCATCCGCGCGCGGCCCCTCGATCTGCTCCAGCGCGCGCCGCACCTTCACCGCCCGGCGCCAGCTGACCCAGACCAGCCCGGCGAGCAGCAACAGACTAACCGCATAGGCGCTCATTACCTCGACGGCATAGGCCCCCAGATCCGTCATGCCCGCACCCCCTCGCGCAGCGCACGGGCCTGCAACGCCATGATCCGGCGGGCGCGTATCTCGGTGCGCGTGCGCAAAATCACCAGCGCCACAAACAGCAGGACAAACCCCGCGATGCAGACCAGCAGCGGATACCAGAACACATCCGCCACGTTCTCCTGCGCATCCAGGCTCAGCGACGCGCCCTGATGCAGCCCCTGATTCCAGAAATTCACCGCATAGCGTGACAACACCGCAAAGACCGATCCCACGATGCACAACACCGAAGTGAGGTCAGCCGCGGTATCCGGGTCCTCGATCGCCTCCCACAGCGCGATATAACCCAGATAAAACAGAAACAGGATCAGGAACGAGGTCAGGCGCGGGTCCCAGACCCACCATGTGCCCCACATCGGCTGCCCCCAGATCGCCCCCGTCGCCAGCGCGATCAGCGTCATCACCACGCCCACCGGTGCGGCGGCCCTTGCCGCCAGCGCGCTCACATGATGGCGGCGCACCAGCCAGATCAGCGAGGCGACCAGCATCATCGCCCAGGCATTGATCGCCATCATCGCACTTGGCACATGCAGATAGATGATCTTGACCGTCGATCCCTGCCGGAAATCCTCGGGCGTAAAGAAAAACCCCCAGATCAATCCGCCAATCAGACACAGCCCCGCCGCCCCGAAAACCCATGGCAAAACCGGGCTCGTCGTCGCGATGAACTTCTTCGGATTGGCATATTCCCAGATCGACATGCCGCTATCTACCCCGCCCTGCCCGCAGCCTCAATCACCATCGTGCCGCACTCACCGCAGGTTGATCCGGATCGCCGCCGCCGTGGCAAAGGGCAACAGCGCCACAGACCCCAGCGTGATCCCCGCCAGCAATATCAGCGGCGTCGCCGCATCCATCCCCGCCGCCCCCCGGCGCACCGCCTCGGCGCCAAAGATCAGCACCGGCACATAAAGCGGCAGCACCAGCAGCGACATCAGCAACCCGCCCCGCCGGATACCCAGCGTCAGCGCCGCGCCAAACCCGCCGATCAGCGACAGCGCCGGCGTGCCGATCACCAGCGACCCCACCAGCCAGACATAGGCGCCGGGTGCCAGGTTGAGCAGAAACCCCAGCACCGGCGCGGCAAAGGCCAGCGGCAACCCGGTAGTGATCCAATGCGCCAGCGCCTTGACCAGCGCCACCCCCTCCAGCGGCAGTGGTGCCGTCGCCAGCAACGGCAATGACCCGTCCTCCAGATCGAGCGCGAACATCCGGTCGAGCGACAACAGCGCCGCGAGCAGCGCCGCCACCCACAGGATCCCCGGCGCAATCGCGGTCAGCAGTGCTGCCTCGGGTCCCACGCCAAACGGCACCAGCACCACGACAATCAGGAAAAACACCAGGCCGAGGCCAAACCCGCCCCCGGCGCGCAACGCCAGCCGCAAATCGCGGACCAACAGCGCAATCACAAAAACGCCTCATCCGACCCGCCGCGCGCCGCAGGCCCCGCGCGATAGGGGCTCAGGTCGAGTTCGGGTGCCGCCAGCCCCAGATCGACATGCGTGGCAATCACCGCCACGCCGCCTCCCGCCAGATGCACATCGCGCAGATAATCGGCAAACATACGCACCGAGAATGCATCCAGCGACACCGTCGGCTCATCCAGAAACAGCACGCGCCGCCCGATCACCGCCAGCCGGGCCAACCCCAGCCTGCGCTTTTGTCCCGCAGACAGCGTGCCCGCCAGCCTGTCGCGCAACGCCGTCAGGTCAAAGGCGGCCAAGGCCGTCCCCTGCAAGGGCCTGCGATGCACATCCGCCCAGAATTGCAGATTTTCCGCCACGCTCAACGTCGCCTTGATACCATCGGCATGGCTGGCATAGGCGCCTTCTTCGGCAGGGTATTCATATGACCCCGCCAGCGCCGGTTGCAGCCCGGCCAATGTGCGCAGCAAGGTGGTCTTGCCCACACCATTCGGGCCACGCAGGATCAGCGCCTCCCCCGGTGCCAACGCAAAACCTACCCGCTCCAGCACCGGCACCCCACCGCGCGCGCAGCCCAATCCCGTCACGCGCAGCAGCGGGCTCACACCGGGATCAATGCCAGACCGACACGCCGCCCTTCCGACAACAGGATATTATAGGTGCGGCAGGCGGCAGGCGATGCCATGCTCTCCACCCCGACCCCTGCGGCCTCAAGCGTCTCGCGCAGGATCGCAGGCAAATGCGCCGTCTCGGCCCCGGTGCCGATAAACAACACATCAAGACTATCCGCCGCTGCCAGCAAGGTGGGCAAATCGTCAAACCCGCCCCACCCGCTCACACCTTGCGGCAGGACCAGCACCGGCCCGTACCAGACCGTGCCACCGACCCGGAAAAACCCCGGCCCATAGCCATCCACCGGCAGCGAACCGTCATATCTGATCTCGTTCAACCGCATCAGAGCCTCCGGATCACCCCTACCTCAGGCGTCAATATCGGCAAACTGGTTGCCGGTCGGTTTCTTGGTCTTGTCACGGTCCAGCCCGATCATCAGCACGATATTCTTTGCCACAAAGACCGATGAATAAGTGCCCAGAACCACGCCCACTATAATCGCAAAGGCAAAACCGCGGATCACGTCACCACCAAACACCAGCATCGCGGTCAGCGCGACGATCGTGGTAAGCGATGTCATCAAGGTCCGGCTCAGCGTCTCGTTTACCGTCAGGTTCATCACCTCGCGCAATGGCATCACCTTGTATTTGATCAGGTTTTCACGCAGGCGGTCAAACACGACCACTGTGTCATTGATCGAATAGCCCAGAATGGTCAGCAGCGCCGCGACGATCGTCAGATCGAATTTGAGCTGGAATGCGGCAAACATGCCGATGGTGATGAACACGTCATGCACCAGCGCCAGCACCGCACCCAGCGCATATTGCCATTCAAAGCGCAGCCAGATGTAGATCAGGATACCGCCCGTCGCCGCCACCATCGCCATGATAGCCGACCAGATCAGTTCGGACGACACCTTGGGTCCAACCGACTCAACCCCGGCAAAGACAATCGCCGGGTCCGCCGCCTGCAACGCCGCCTCGACACTTGCCAGCACCTCCGGCGTCACCGCCTCGCTGCCTTCCAGCGCCGAAATGCGGATCATCGCGACATGCTGATCCGCGTCAAAGCTCGGATCGAACACTTCCGCGATCGTAACATCGCCGATTTCCAGCCCGGACAGGGCCTGGCGATAGCTGCCCACATCCACTGCCAGCGTCGATTCCGTGCGGATCGAGGTGCCGCCCTTGAAATCAATGCCAAAGTTCAGACCAACCAGCGCCCAGAAGGCCAGCGCGACCACCATCAGCACCATCGACCCACCAAAAGTCACCCGTTGCCAGCGGAAAAAGTCGATATTTGTCTTTTCGGGCGCGAGTCTCAAACGCATCTTATCGCTCCCTTAAACCACGACTGTCTTCGGACGCCGCGCATTGAACCAGATCGTAATGATTCCCCGCGTGACATAAAGCGCGGTAAAGACCGAGGTGATGATCCCGATCCCCAGCACGATGGCAAATCCGCGCACCGGACCGGCACCAACCATGAAAAGGACGCTCGCCGTGATGAACGTCGTGATATTGGCGTCGATGATCGCCGACCGGGCCTTTTCATAACCCAGTTCGATCGCCCGCGCCGGATTGCGTGATGCCCGCAATTCCTCGCGAATACGCTCGAACACCAGCACATTGGCATCCACCGCCATCCCGATGGTCAACACGATCCCCCCGATCCCCGGCAGGGTCAACGTGCCGCCCACCAGCGACAGCGCGCCCAGGATCAGCGCGATATTGATCCCCAGCGCCAGACTGGCGAACACCCCGAACAGACCATAGGACAACACCATGAACACACAGACCGCCACCATGGCGATGATCGCGGCCGTCTTGCCCGCGTCGATACTGTCCTGACCGAGTTCGGGTCCAACCGTGCGCTCCTCCAGAAACACCAGCCCGGCAGGCAGTGCCCCCGCGCGCAGCAGCACGGCAAGCTTGGTGCTCTCCTCGATGCTGAACGTGCCGGTAATGATACCCGACCCGCCCGGAATGTGGCTCTGGATCGTGGGCGCCGAAATCACCTCGTCATCCAGCACGATGGCAAAAGGTGCGCCGATATTCTCGGCAGTATAATCGCCGAACTTGCGGGCACCGCTGACATTGAACCGGAAATTGACCGCAGGCCGCCCGTTCTGGTCAAACGCAGGCTGCGCATCGACCAGTTGTTCGCCGGTCACCACCGGCGCGCGTTCCAGCACATAATAGACACCCGGTTCATCCAGCGAGGGCACAATCATGTTGCCCGCACCGGGGTCTCCGGCCGGATCGTTGGTCCGGCTCACCACCGGCCGAAACGTCAGTTGCGCCGTGGTCC
>Ga0105054_10007048_pt1 | contig 15419 bp, 17 predicted proteins | sample BON02_FD_78091 | JGI IMG/M metagenome (GOLD analysis project Ga0105054, IMG submission 78091) | Freshwater microbial communities from Lake Bonney liftoff mats and glacier meltwater in Antarctica - BON-02 (megahit assembly) | ecosystem: Environmental > Aquatic > Freshwater > Ice > Glacier...
TCCAAGTTGAAATTCCTGAGATCATGGAGAACTTCATGAAGTATGAGGCTGTTTTTGCAAAAAAAAGGTCTTTCGGCGATTCTGACTGTTGGTTTCCAGGCATAATCCAAAGTCAAACGGAGGACCGTGATTTCTTTTCCATTGCCTTTGACGATGGTTGTGCAGATAATTTGATTCATTCTGATTTCATCAAGAAACGATCCAAGGTCTCGCATCCTTCCGAACCATCTGTGCAGATTATGTTTGCGAAAAAATTGGTGAATGAAGTCATAGAAGGAAAACTTGATATGCACGCTGCCAGTCTATTGGAATGGGATTACGCAATTATAGCAGAAATGGACATATGTCAAAAAAAACAAATTCAAGTGCCTAGCTTTTGGTTTCCAGCCGACAGTACCAAGTTTACGATGCAGTTGTGCCGTTACAAATGTGACAAAGCAAGGAAAATGTGGAAATATGATGTGGCTTACAGGAAGATAGGAGATGAACAAGTGCATCAGTATGGGTATGTTTTTGCAAAGGATTATTGTAAGGCAGTCTTGGTTCAGAATCAATCACATCTGCTAGAGATGGTTCTCGATTTTTACAAAGAGCAAAAATAATCGAAGGAATGCTGAAGACAAATTGTGATTTGTTTGGTATTTTTCCCGTTCAAGACGTAGCTTTTTACATCTTGTTTAATGACTTTGAAGAAAGTGTAAGCACATTGATATTTTGTAGAATACAAATGAATATAGGTGCGAGTTATCAAAAAAATGGAAACAATCTCAATGATTTTATTTCGAATTCAATAACTCAAAAATTCAATATTTACGTCTTCCTTGATAATCTGAACAAGGATCATGGTTTTTTTTGGTGATTTTCCATTCATCAAACTCAACATGAGTGTTAAATGACATGATCATTCTCTGTTTATAATCTTGATAATTGTTGTAACTTGCAATATTTTCTTGTATCATCTCAATCAATTCAGGAGTCCAATGTGTTGGGAATGAAATCTCATTTACAAAATACATTATCTCGTCTTTTTGAAATAATTCTCAGTAAATCTTATATATCAAAATCCAACAAAAATACATCATCGAGGAATTGTTAGCAACAAATATATTTCTGGAGATTTATTGGAAAGACACTGCCCATTTTTGCTGCGATAGACATATTTTGATAGGAATAATGCAACCCGAAAATGTATGTCACTCCAAAATAGATTTCAAAATGAGTAAAAACATATTAAAACGTAGAGTGTTTTTCTACTAGTGAAGTGAAATATATTTGAGATTACGACATGGACATGTACCAAATCGACAAGAAGTGTAAAGCAAACAAGCAAAATGAGACAAAACAGCCACAAAATATAATGACCATGTTTGTAAATGGTATGCAACAACCTGGAGATACACAACAATATTTATTTGTGATTAAGGATGATGGGGAAAATGGATCTTATGTGTACAATCGTTTGGTGCAGTTGAATAATGAATCCAAGTGGTATTTTCTCATAAGCGATGAAGATTTCGTTGGCATGAATGGTGCTGTTTCTGAGTCTTCATACGAAGATGGAAGTGAAAAGAAGCAATTGGGAATTGAGAGCAAAATGGAACAAAATCTGATTCTGAAGAGGTATTTTCAAGATAATATGATTGATGAAAACCGATGGCCACGGAAAAATTGTGACAGGGATGAGATGAAGAAAATGACGTTTTTGGTGAATTATATGTCGTAGACAGTGAAAAAATGCATAGAGGGTAACTGGTGAAAATCAGATGGTAGAAACGTTTATTCAAGCAATGATTTTTTTTCGTTGAAATTAAATAAATTGAAGAGTTTGATATATAAGTGTGATTTCTCGTCAGAACACTGCAAGAAAAACCGTAGTCATTGTGAATGTATGAAGTTTGCCCAGGAAGTTATTGTCGGAATTGTAAGTATGACTCTGAAAAACTGTGGAAGAAGCAGATATTGATATGGGAAAAAAAAAAGGAGGAATTAGAGCCAGCAAGCATCGTAGATGGTGTATTATATACCTCACTGCATCAGGCATTTGAAGCGAAAGTAGACATGAAACGTAGACGTGCCATTCAGATTTATCAAGATCATTTACTTGAAAAACCCAAAAGACTGTGTATGAATCCAGAGCATGGTGAACAATATTTATGTGTAAAATGTTACAAACAAAAAACTTTGGAACCTTCAAAAAGATTTTGTGGATTATGTAAAATTGCCAAGAAGAAAGCAGAAGCCGTTGAAGAACTTCGCTTACTCGAGAAGAAGAAAGCTAAAAAGGAACGCAAGGCAGCAATGATTCTCAAACAACATCAAGAAACCTTATTGCAAGAAGAAGAACTGCGTCGACTATTGCAGGAAAAACGTCAAGAAAAAGCTGCGCTAGAATTCCAGAAACGCAAGGCACAGGAAGAATTACATCGCAAAGAACAAATCGCACAAAAACTTCGAAATCAAGAGATTGAAGATGAAAAGTTTCAAAAACGTATCCAAGCAGAAATCCAAAAACAGGAAATGACAGAAAAAATCCGGCAGCAACAAATAGAAGAGGAAAAACGAAGACAACGAATTCAAGAATCATTACACATGGAAGAAAAGGCAGAATCAGATAGGCTAGCAGCTCTTCTTGAGATAATTAGTGAAACTCCAAATACATATAAAGAAATGAATGAATACATACTAAACTTAAGAAAGGGAGGAATGCGTCTAAAGCATCCCGAAACTAAAGTGGCGAATACTCCGTGGCCACACCAAATGCAAGCAGTAAATAAACTTTTACAACACGGAGGACTCCATTTTCTCATAATAAATCATGAAATGGGTACCGGAAAAACAGCCACTGTAGCCCAAATGTATGCAGCCCTCGCTGCCCAAAAACCATGGAATGCTACTACAGGTTGTCCTACAATGATTGTGACTGTGCCAACAAGCACAATGGAACAATGGCGTGAGACGATCAAAAACTGGCTGATACTTGATGATATGAGGAGAGAACATGAGGATTATGTTCTGGTCACTAATTCCTCGACTGTTCTTATTCAAGAGTACAAGTATAAAAAAATATTGATTACAACTCCAGGATGCTTGAGCCAAATCCATAAAAAATATTACCATTTTTATAAATATGCTGTAAAATCAGACAAGGGTAAATGGACAGGGGCTTGGATGCGAAAAGGAGGACGCCAAACAGATGAAGGTGTAGTGTATGATGATGAACTACCACCATTGGGATTTCCTTTTTCAGCGCAGTTTGACATTATGGTAATTGACGAGGTACAGAGATGCAAAAACCCCAAGACTGCTATTGCACACTTGCACCATGTAATCGCAGAGCGAAGTGCGCACCGAATTCTCTTGTCGGGAACTATTATATGTAATAAACCAGAAGATCTTTCGGGTATCGCATATTCGGGAGACTGTCCGATACACTACCCAGGTTGCAAATGGCGTCAAAATTTTCAGGATCCAAAGTCGTTTTTGTTTTCTGACAAATCACACACGACGATAAATAAAGCAGGGGTTCTGCGGTTCAAAAACTGTTGGATACATCGTGTCGCTGTCAAAGACTGCAATGTGTATTTGCCACCGCTGAATTCGAGGGCCGTTAATTTCCAAGTCAATTTCACAGAGGAAGAAGCAACACAATACAATCAACTTTTGGCACAATTGAGAACGGCTTTGAATAACGACAAGATTTCCCCGTTGGACCCAAAAAAAAAATCACCGCGTTTTCTCTCAATTCTAACAAAAATGTGCTTTCATATTGTTCATCCTATTATAACACTAGGTGCTGAATGCGGGTATACAATCACAAAAGATTCGTATTTATTTGAGCAAGCTATAGAGAATCCAAGTTCATCCATGTTAGCACTTTTGATTGAGCTCCGTAAACTCAAATCTGGACCAAATCCACATCGACGCATTGTTGTAGCTTCGTGTTTTGTTATTCCTCTTAAGATTGCGAAGAAATGGATAGACCAGTATTTTTCAAAAGAGTTTGGAAAAACTGTAATGTTTACAGGAGAAATTTCTACATTGAATAGAGAAAAGAATAAAAAGGAGTTCCTGAGTGCCGAAAACTCCATTATGTTCTTGAATATATTGGCTGGTGGAGTTGGCTTGCATCTTGTTCCAGGATGTGAAGCTATGATTTTCTGGGCAGCGTTGCCGTATTCACCTGCTGCTATAGATCAATGTGTAGCAAGGATACAGAGATTTGGACAATTGGCTCCACTAACAGGTAATGTTGAAATAGTGTATCTTTTTCCATATGGTTCCAGAGATTTTGGAATTTCGAATCTCCATAGGGACAAACGACGTGTCATGGACTTCGCACAGGATAAAAATGAATCAGGGTTTGACAATGAGATGGATCATGTGTGGCGCAAATCCATAGCAATTATTAGAGATTGTAGTATAATTACTACCGCAAATGCTGAATCTCCCTTTTTAAATTTTCCACCAATGCCAGTTTTTTCTGAAATTGATTTGGACGGAAATCGATCAATTTTCTCCCTCATGTTTGGTGTACCGTCATTTAATCAGTCGGGGCAAATATTGCGCCGACAAGATACTCTTGATATGAAAGAAACTAAAGACTGGTATAATTATGTTAAACATATGAATGGTGGAAATGTATTAGGTTTTGAACCCATGGTGCATAAACATTATGGATCTTACAAAAAAAACCAACCTGCTGTACAGGATAACGAAAATAATGATGTATTAAACATCACTCATGAATCGGATGATGATATTGAAGACGAATATTGAATCCTTTCAGTCAAAATTGCAGAAAACAAGAAGAATTCGTGACAATCTCTCAAATCAATGATTTATTCTGACAATGACATATTTTGCATACTGAGGCACGCGTCACTCATAGTATCACATGGAATCTTCATTCAGGGTACTGTTGACAAAATGTAGATGAATTCGAACCTTGGTAAAGATTGAATCATCAATGATTGAACAGTTTCATTTCATGAGGTTAAAGGTATCTACGTAATACAGCTATGAAAACTTGATCATAGAATTAATTGGAATGAAATTCATCACACTTTGAATAGCCTCAAGTGTACCTTCAATGATGTTTCCGGATTCGAAGAGTTCAATTAGTTTCAACATTTGTGTACTTATTTCCATTGTCAACTTATTGTTGTCATGGCGACAGTAGTCGGATTCCGTCCAAGAAAATATAACTCGTTTCATATCCTCACACCATCCAAGCTGATCTATTTTTGAGAATTCCAGATGTAATATGTTATTGTCTCCGACAAATGGTCCAGCGAATAATATCATGTCTAGCGTGCGTAGAAACGGGTCAAATTTGCTTGCGTTTTCTTGAAGAAATAAGTGTGGAGATTCGGCGTGCAGGGAAGATAAGTGTGTGTAAGGAAACCCCGCAGCGTCGAGCAGAATGGTATCATGGTATTTGAAATCACCAGGCATGTTCAACAGAGGTTTGTATTTTGACAGCTTGAATCGTGACCCTATTATGAAATAAATCTATTTTAAATCAATATAAAAAAAAATCTATTTTGAAATAATGTCTATATGTATATTCGTCAAGAAGTTTTTAGATTTTCATAGGCCATCATGTCTCTCGCAAACGAATCGAAAAAAATAAAGTCATCTGGTACCAATGAATCAATATATGTCATTGATTGCCGTGAGCCAATTGATTTGAAAGGCTGTTCCTTCATTTTCGATTTTGGAGAATATGATGTTTCAGAACGCGTATGGAAAAATCTCATGGCTTTGAAGGCAAAAAAAATTTCCTATTTTCCAAACGTCGGTGACTCGGGATTTGCAGCTTTGATTGACGACACTGAGGACTGTCGTGCCGATGATGATGATTTCATGAACTTTTTTTCACAGGCAATGGAAAAAAAATGTTTGTATCCCCGCAAGGGGGATACTATGAAAACGTTGGCCCATTGCTCGTGGATGGTGTTTTTGCACGAAGAATAATTTTGTATAGAATGTGTCGTTTTTCAGTCGAATCATTAAAAATTTTGAAAATAAAAAGATTGCATTTGAATATGTCAAAAGGATATTTTCACACTACCTGATTATTACGATTCACAAAATCCAATTTTCATGTTTTTTCATTTTTTTGTGAAAACGAGAATCAATTCAAGTATATACATATGATGAAAGAAGAAGTGTTATTGTCAGAAAACATGGGAGATTCTCCTGCTAGTTCAAATCTTTTAAAAGAAATTTCTAGAAATAGATCTCGTTCACAAGAAGAGCCAAAAGAACTTGATGATTGGGGATTTAGCAAGAAAAAGTTACAATGTGGAAATGACCTAACTATGACGAAAACTCTTATTTCTCAAATTCAAAGCAGTATATGTTTGATGAAAACAGATTATCCTAGTGAAATACTGGATCGTCTAGACCTGATAAATGATACTATAAAGGATCCTGTAAGAAAGAAAGAATTTGATACTCTTCACTCAGATCTCTTGTGGTTTTTTGTAAAGCATCAGGTGGAAGTCACACTAAGCATTGACATAAAGGAACAAAAACAAAGAGACAATGAAATTTTATTGAAGATTTCTGACAATTCACAATTATTACAAAAAAACGAAAAGTTGGAGTCAAAATGTAAAGAATTTGATGCAAATAAACTATTGATACAAGCCTTGGAAGAAGAGATGAAGATACGCTCAAAAAAATCAGAAAATGTCACATCTCTCCTCAAACATGAACTCAATGTCGCAGAAAGTCAAAATGTCATTTTACATGAAAAACTTGACGTATTTCGAAATACGGATTCCAGTGAGTCTATGTTATTGGAAAAGCATGAAGAATTAGAATCACAATTCAAAATCTTTAAGGTTAAAGAGGAAAAAAATATTGCTCTTTCAAAAAAGTTGGTGGATCGTTTGAATGATGCTGAGAATCGCCTATTTATTTTGAAAAACAATCTCAAAAAATTACAAATTGACAATGTTGCCTTACAGAATGAAGTCGAGAAATATCGAAGTGACGTTTTCCAGTCTAAAATATTCAAAGACTATGAAAAATTGATTTTGAAGAGTAAAGAATTTGAGTCTCGGGATGAAGAAAAAACAGCTCTAGGACATAAGGTGATGATTCGAGTCCAGCACGTCGAAAAGCGCATTTCAAATGTTCTAGATAAACTCCAAACATCTGAAAAAGACAACAAATTGTTAAGGGAACAACTTGAAGCAATACAGAGCAATCCTGTTCATAATTCAAAATCGAACCACGAAGAAAGAGCATTATTGAGGAGCACAACACAAAAAGTTTTAGAACAAGAAACTATAATTTTGGAACTAGAAAAGACCAATTTATTAAACAAAAATGAATACAAAAAAACCATGAAATATTTTGCAGGCAAGTCCTCAGAGGCCATGCAGGTCTATAATAACATAGATTAATTTTGAAGAACTTATTGGTAATAATTTGGCAATTTGAAAAAATAATAAATATTTTTATAATTGATAGATGTGCTTGTATATTGGCATTTTCTTGATATTTTTCTTGATATTTTTCTTTTAATTATCTATTGATTCTAATTTTTGAACTTGAATTTACTCATTTTCGAAAAATTACTTGATCTAAATAATGATTTTAATTTCATGAGTAATTGATGAAGCAATAAAAAATTACTTTTATATTTCAAACGAATACAGAGCATAAATCATATTTTTTCCATGTTTGAAATCGACAATGTAGTTTTTGTAAATTACGGCCAACACAGTATATATTCTATCAAGTATTATTAACCAATATGAAAGTATTGATACTTGGTCATAAAGGATGGATCGGCAAAAAGATTTGTGATATATTGACACTGCGAAGAATTGATTACGTGGTTACTCTATGTATTCGAGGAGAAGATCCTGCCCTTAAAGAGTTTATTTCTGACAATAAAATTACACACGTTTACTGTTGTCTAGGAAGAACTCATGGACGTATAGGTGACAAGGTATTCGGGACTATCGATTACTTACAACACGCAGAAACCTTGAAGGAAAATATCAATGACAATTTATATGTACCTCTTTCTTTAGCGTTATTTTGTAATCAAGTTGATATACACTTCACATATATTGGAACAGGCTGTATTTTTGACGGAGGCAATAAAAATTTTACCGAAGAAGATATTCCAAATTTTTATGGGTCAAACTACAGTATTGTAAAAGGATTTACTGACATGTTAATGAAGCAAACCAATTGTCTACAACTGAGGATCCGAATGCCAATATCCGGAGAAATGAATCCTCGTAATTTCATTACTAAGATTACGACCTACGACAAGGTATGTAGTATTGTAAATTCAATGTCTGTACTCGATGAGCTCCTGCCTCTTTCTGTCGACATGATGGTCAACGCAGAAACTGGATGTTACAATTTCACAAACCCCGGAACTATCTCACACAACCAAATTTTGCAAATGTACAAAGAAATCGTTGATCCTCACTTTACTTGGCTCAACATGAGTTTGGAGGAACAAACTCAAATTTTACTCTCCAAACGTAGCAACAATAGTCTCGACACCAAAAAAATAGAAGCAAAATATCATGTCGATTCAATTGAGACTGCTGTCCGTAACTGTCTTGAATTCATGAAAAAACAAAATGAATGTATTACAACAAACTTATTTGCTGCACATTAATCTGTCTGAGTTGTCGAAAAGAGTCTATCATGCCACGGTGCCCAGAGTTGAGAAAGCAGGTCTCGAAACATTTCTATTTGTGCTCGGTCAATAAACCTGTTTCAAAAAGGGTTTGCCCGTATTGATGAAAGCATTTGTTTACTCTCAAACACACACACATGCAAATATATAGTTCCATGCTTGATATTGCCAGAAAAATATGTAAGATGGGCATTGTATTGATTCCTTTGGTTTAATGAATTCAACTTTTCAAATTCGCTTAATAAATTTTCTACCATTTCATGGCTCTTTTACAAAAACGTTTGCTTAGTCAATTTATAATTTCAAGAGCAATTGAACTAAGGATTCTTCAAGTATCTAACTTTGCATGAGTACCCGTGAAAATATTGTCGAATAGAAATGTTGTAATCGATAAAATTCAAGACATCGATATCATTTTTCAATCCACAAGATTTGAAAATTTTTTCTTTTTTTTGTTTGTGATGATACATGCTCTCGGTGCTGTCTTGTAGAGTGTCGCATCTAATACCCGTCAAGCGAGAATTCAATGTAGCACAGAAAAATTCCCAGTCTTTGAAAGCTTTGTGATAAGACAAAACAAACATTAGAAAATGCGTTTTATGTTACAGATGTCAGTAAGATTGGCATATTTATGATGTATTTTGGAACCCCAAAATAGAATTTTTTTCCTCAATGTTCCATTGAATGCTATTTTGTAAAGAAAAATAGTAAAACTGATCATTTTCTAAAGTCATTCCAGAAAATAAGAATTAGTATTTTTGCTATTTTAAAAAAAAATGCATATATAAAGAAATTGGACGACACAGTTAATTGTCAGACGATTGTGCTGGAGAAACGTATATCATCATGAAATTTCCACTGGCATATTCCTTTAAACATGTAATGAGTACAACGGCATTAACTTTGCTGCCTACTGTTCCTATTATCACAGAGGAAATAGATGTTTTGAAAAAGCACGTCAGGCAATCGAAAAAAACTATCAAAGAGTTGCCAAGCAGAAGCGTGAAGACTCCGCTTTTCAAATTCCCATCTCCACACGACTTGGGATTTCATCATTTTCTCAAACCACTCCATCCTATATTTACTCCAATGGTCAATGTTTTCGCAAAGGTTATATTGTAGCCATTCAAAAAAGTTTCCTTTCTACAATTAAAGACTTATAAATTATTCGACTGAATATGGTATATTCGTAATTTTATTACAACACCGTCTGGAAAAAGCAGTGAATATTGCAGATCTTCGCATGTGTGCAAAAAAGCGATCACACAAAATGGTATTCGACTATCTTGACTCTGGAGCAGACGACGAGATCACGATGAAGCGTGCCAAAGATGCCTATTCGGAACTCGAACTTCATTATCGCTGCCTTAAGGGGTTGCAACCACCGCTTGACCTGAGTACTACTATTTTCGGTGAGGAGGTGAATCTGCCATTTTTTGGATGTCCTACCGCCGGAAACCGCATGTTCCACATAGAAGGAGAATCTGCTGCAGCCAAAGCATCTCAAATTCACGGAACTATGTATGCACTTTCTTCACTTGCTACAACTGGTATCAATGACATTCAAGAATTGTAAGTTGTATGTTGTTTAGATTCATTATTCCAACCACTTCTAATGCAAGTGAATCTAATTTTTTGTGATTCTTACAGACACACGGGCCCTAAAGTTTTCCAGCTCTATGTTTGGAAAGACCGTGGACTCGTCCAAGATGTAATCAAAAAGGCTAAAGCGGGTGGATTCAATGCGCTGGCTCTCACGGCTGATTTCACTTGGTATGGGAATCGCGAGCGGGATGTGCGAAACGGTACACGTTGTTTATGTTTTTTCAAATGCATCTAAAGATTGAAATTTCAAATCTAACAAAAATATTATCCAATCAGGATTCACAATTCCTCCGAACTACAGCGCAAATCAAATCTACCACTCTCTAAAATCACCAGCTTGGACATGGGATTTTCTTTCGAACGAACCCTACAAGTATGCCTGCATCAATACAGAAGTTCCTGCGGACTCTCTAGCTGCCTTTGTGAATTCGCAAATCAATCCTGCTTTTTGTTGGGAGGATGCGGTGAGTTGAAAACCTTTTTGTTTGTTGTCAGACAAAATTAATCTCTGACAAATTTTTCTCTTTACAGAAATGGCTTGTCAAAGAGTGGGGTGGACCAATAGCCTTAAAAGGTGTTATCCGTCCAGATGATGCGAAAAAGGCTCTGAAGATTGGGTTCTCAACAATTTGGGTATCAAATCATGGTGCGCGTCAACTTGATACATCTCCAGCCACAATCGATGTACTGCCTAGTATTCGCAGCGCTGTAGGCCCAAACGTCGAAATAATTATGGACGGAGGTATACAACGCGGTACTGATATAGCCAAAGCATTGGCATTTGGAGCTGACTCTGTAGGAGTTGGTAAACCTTATCTCTATGGTCTGGCCGCAGGAGGAACCCCTGGAGTGATTAAGGCGTTCGATATTTTGAGAGTTGAATTGGATCGTGCCATGGGGTTATTAGGTGTCGGTACGGTAGACGAACTTAAAAGTTGTGGACACGACTTGGTCAAACGGCGAATTTAAAAAGTTTATTTACCAATAAAAGAAAATTTCCATTCACCTTTCTGCACGTGGGTTCCTTAATATTACATGTGGCATTTTCCATAGTATTTTGTATTGCTCGATTTTAAAAGCAATCACATCATTGATGTCTCGATCTGGTGCATTGTGGAGGATGTATAATTTTGAAACAATGTTATCAAATAACATCATCACATCGCCAGGCCAAGTCTTCATTGTATTATTTCTGATCAATGAGCTCAAGATCATAAATGTATTTCTTTCTTCTGCAAAATTAAATTCAGCCCATTTTCCAAAATCATCCACATTTGAAAACAAGACTAGATTGGGCGAGCATATAGAATGGAAAATGAACTCAGCCAACTGGTGTGCCCTCACACAAGTTTCTCTTTTAGAGTGTCGTATCGAACATCTCATCCAATATTGCAACAGAAAGTCAACAGACTTCATGTTCGCCAATCACAACAAGTGAACATTTTTGGTATCGTGGGTTGCTTCGTATTTTCCATCAATATACCAGCAAATGCATATGCTCTTCGAGCATGCAATTTGTGATATGAGCATACAATGGTCCCTATTATTTTTTCAAGATTGTATATATCATCATGTGTATGAAAAATCAATCAGACACCATCATTAACACTTCATAATATTTGATTTACAAATTCGATAATCATCCTCAAAATAGGACTGTATTTTCCGCTTCTTCCAATTACAGGAAGAAGCTCGAATGTTTTTGTAGAATCTTCGTCATCATCAAGTTCTGTTTTAAAACAAGCTATGAATAAAATTCGCAGAAAACTCCACCTCATCATCATTTTTGTTTGAACAATTTTGCTGTAATCATTGCCTATGACATGATCAATAGTAAAAAAGCAAAGCCTATCGGAGTTATCGTTTTGTCGAATTAAAAGTTCCCAAACCAATTTGCTGTTGTTTGTTGCTTTATCTGAAAGCAGAATCTGTTGTCTATTGGGTAGAATTTTGTAAAATGCTAGTGTATTGTCTACTTTTTCCTTGCATACAATAATATCCCCGTTTTTGGCAACAGCGAGCGTATATATATTATCAAATCCATACTTCACGACTGAACACCACCGGTTATTATTGCTTGTTGAAGGGTATAATGAAACCTTGCATATACTCACAGCGCCACCATTGAGTATTATTAAATTTCTATTTTGCTGTATCTTAATTTTCGTAGGACTTTTCAATAAACAATATTTTTTATTATTGATGTCACCGTAATATAAAGAATCTACCATTGAGTTGTCAAAAAAATTCACGATAGTTTCTCTCTTATCATCGATTTTGCTTATGATATTACTTCCACCGTCACATACATAAATATTATTCAGATTATCTACACATACCCCTCTTAATCTGCGAAACCGAATCGCAGACAACTCAGGTGTCAACGACTGAATACATCCACATATTGTCACTACTGTATACGGAGGTATTAAATCCATCATTCTCACCACATTATTCCCTGTATCGCAGATTATGAGGATATTATCAACATCCACACATATATCAGAAATATCATTGAATCTGCACTCTAAACCAGGACCATCTTGATATCCTGGTCGAGCGATTTGTGATCCCGCAATCATGACACGATCTACAGAGGAGGTCGCTCCAATTTTCGTTGTATTCATCTCTTCTATACAAATAGAATTACCAATCACGGTAATCAAAAACTCGATACCATTGATATAACAACAACATATTCGCCGAATGTCTTTACAGATTTCTTCATCATGAAAAGAATTATAAATGCGTTCATCATAATTAGATTTCCATTCGCTTGACATAATGTCACTTCAGCTCAATACATGATACAACCATTGGATTAAATAAGTTTCGATCCGATTATCCAAAATAGAATTTCGCAAAAATTCCGTCACTTCACGCATCACGCATTAATTCTCGTTTCGCCTTTTTGTTTGCTTTGTCCACAGGATAATTTTCTTTACTCTCACTCATGACTTCATTCATTTTTCTAATTTGTTTTCCAATTGCTTTGATTTCTTTATTTTTTTCGGCTACCAGAACTTCTTTTTCTTTCAAAAGCTGTTTCTTCTTTTTGGACAAAATGGTGGAGTTTTTGTACAATTTGTAATATTCTGGCGAACCATAATAAATCGAGGATTTGTCCGCTGATGTTGACGGTGGCATAAAAGGACAATTTCCTTGTAACTCATTGATATTCGACATTTATCGAATATATACATGTTGTCAAATCCGTTTTCGAATTTATGATAGTTATCCTGGAATCCAAAATAGAATCTCAGAAGAATTGCAAGATTTTAAATTGACGCCTAACATTAGTGTTTTATAAATGTCTATTCGGGAAAAATATCATTTCGAACGTCGTTGTTTTTTTTATTTATAGCAAGGTGTGCGATTTCGTCGCTGATTTGGGCCACTCTTTGTATCTTCCAGTTGCACAAGGGATGTGGAATACAGGATAATGGCACTGGATACTGTTTGCAGACCATTTTTCCCAATTCTAACAAATACTCATTTCTCCTCATTGACAATGTTTGCACTTGGTTTTGAATCTCTACATCTGTGAATAGTGAATATGCTGTATCATCTCGAAAAGACATACCTAGTGATATTTCTGATTTCCATCTTCATATATATATTTTAAACATTTATTATATATCAATTATGTCTGCCGACAGCAAGATTAAAAAACGAAAGTTTGTTACACAGTGAGGAATAACTGTAATTTCCCGTTTTTGAATAGTATCCCAAATTTTATGATCTCAAAGTGTATATAAGATTTCTGTTCATATCTAGTATTGATGAAACATTTTTCTTGCGTTTGTTTATTTTTATGTGTTTTTTTTGATGTAAGCAAAAGTTTCAATCAAGTACTGTATTTTGAACAATACAAAAATTCATTTCACCGTACTACTGCGAGGAATATCCATAGAATGCAATTGGATAAATGTTCTTCAAAAATACTTCGACCCATTAAGGCAAACATTCGTAGCGAAGAAAATATTGAAGTAGATCTAAAAATTATGCAAATTCAAGATAAATTTTTTGTAAGTGTTCAAAAATGTGCAAGACTCACTGAAAGAGTGTCCGAGTTAGAGGCAATCGTGCAAAATATTACATCGAGTTGTGTACAGACCATTGAGATGATCGCGATGGAACAAAAAGCACACGGAATTGGTGATATCTATATGGACAATGATTTTTCCATGGTTCGACGCCCGCGATTTGTCCGTGAAGAGATTGCATACATAATGTACAAAAATAATATTTTAGTTAATCCTAGGATGCATTCAAAACAATCAAGGGGGGGAACAGATTATGAATCAAATAATTAAACATTCGTGTTCAAAATCAGTGATGCTTGATATACCAAGGCAATTATTTTTTGAATAGGTAAAGAAAATGATGTATATAAAGTAAGACCGCATAAAAATATGATATATTGCATATTCTATTTTTGAATTTTTTTTTGAATGAAATCGTATACAGACAGATATAATCAGATATATTTGTTGTAAGAGACAATGTATTCAATTTCTGTCAAATTCAAGTTACTCATGGTTTTAATGGTTTTAATAATTTCATCATATGTTCTCATATTCATGTTATTTACATTTCAAAATTCAAAGTCAAAAAAATCTTCGCAAATACATTTGCATGACAAGCATGAAAATCATGTTAAAAAAAAAATCATTGATTCAATTATATTAACATTACCCGAGAGCAAATATTCATTCAGTTCTTTGCGTATTTCTTCCTTATACGGTATGAATTTTGCTACTGCGCGCAATATTTGCGTTAAACCAGATTATAGTAAAAGTGTATATTTATATTCCAAAGACATGATTTCTGATTTACCTCTGAAACGACGCTCTGGATTTAATCATGGTTGGGATTTTAAAATTATTGGTGATTCTATACCCTCTGAGGCTACTCGTGTTACAGGGACAACTATAATATTATCACCAGCGTATACCAGCCATGTGACTCATTTTGCAGAAAGCTCCCTCCCAATGTGGCATGCCATTTCTAATCCCAATCGTTATCCAGTGCACTCAAATGCCGACAATATTTTTTTAAAGCAAATACAATATAGTGAAGATCTGAACTGGAACCAGAAAATACTCTCGTTTTTATCTTCAAATTATAAAAA